>ERZ791737.380-NODE-380-length-41568-cov-19.324067_pt1 | contig 41568 bp, 34 predicted proteins | sample MGYA00510042_ERZ791737 | MGnify/ENA primary metagenome ERZ791737 (study PRJEB30046, sample SAMN00791965) | human gut metagenome | study: EMG produced TPA metagenomics assembly of the A metagenome-wide association study of gut microbiota in type 2... | reverse complement strand
GTAGGTAGTCGCCGTTTTAGAGAGAAGCCTCCATATCATTAGATGTGGGGGCTTTTTGTGTTTATGCAGATGCTATCTGCACTGTACAATTGTTATCTTCTTGCTATATTTACGGTACTTTTCTGGTTTAAAATGATGTTTTTTTGGAAAACAAAGAACATTTCTTTCTCTCTTTCTATCCAATATCAAATGTATTTTTGTAATTTTGGCGTGAATCTAATAGGAAATAAAATCACGCAATTAATATTATAATATAAATCATATAATAACTCCTGTAAACATGGAAAACAAAATTCAAGAGCTGACCGATAAGATCTACCGCGAAGGGGTAGAAAAAGGTAATGAAGAGGCCCAGAAGCTTATTGCAAAAGCTCAGGAGGAAGCCCGGAAGATTGTAGAAGATGCCAATAAAGAGGCGGATGCAATCAAGGCTGCTGCTCATAAGTCTGCCGATGAACTGGCAGAGAATACAAAATCAGAGTTAAAGTTGTTTGCCGGTCAGGCTGTGAATGCCTTGAAATCGGAAATTGCCACTTTGGTGACAGATAAGATTGTGAATGCTGATGTAAAGGCATTTGCGGCAGACAAAAATTACCTCAATGCCTTCATCGTTGCATTGGCATCCAAATGGAGTGTGAATGAACCGATTGTGATTTCTACCACCGATGCTGAAGGTCTGAAGAAGTATTTTTCAGCTCAGGCAAAGGGCTTGCTGGATAAAGGTGTGAAGATTGAACAGGTAAACGGTATCAAGACACTGTTCTCCGTATCGCCTGCCGACGGTTCGTATAAAGTGAACTTCGGCGAAGAAGAATTTATGAATTACTTCAAGGAATTCCTGCGTCCGCAACTAGTGGAAATGCTGTTCTAAACTCCCACAGGATTATGAGTAAATACTATTACTTGATAGCCGGTCTGCCCGAACTCACTCTGGAGGACAGCAAGCTGAGCTATACAGTAGCAGATTTCAAGACGGAGCTTTATCCGGCCTTGTCGGAAGAAGACAGGAAGTTGATCGACTTGTTTTATCTGAAATTCGACAATGCAAATGTTTTGAAACTGTTGAAGGATAAGGATGCTGCCATCGATCCGCGTGGAAACTATTCTGCGGAAGAGTTGGCAGAGTACATCTCGCAGCTGAAGGATGGTGATGAGGTGTCTCCTCATGCGTTTCCATCCTATCTATCCGCCTTTATTTCCGAATACTTCAATATGCCTGCCGAAGAGGGATTCTTGTATGAAGACCGTCTGGCAGCGCTTTACTATGCCTATGCCATGAAGTGCAAGAATAAGTTTGTGTCTTCGTGGTTTGCTTTCAATCTTACTATCAACAATGTATTGGTGGCATTCACGGCACGGAAGTTCAAGTTGGACATTGCACCGCTGATTGTGGGCGATACGGAAGTATGCGAAGCTTTGCGTACATCCAGTGCCCGTGACTTTGGTCTGAGCGGTGAAGTGGACTATTTGGAGCAGTTGGTGAAAATCAGTGAGACGGAAGAACTGGTGGAACGGGAAAAGAAGATAGACCAGCTCCGTTGGAACTGGATGGAAGAAGCCACTTTCTACAACTATTTCACAGTAGAGCGCCTGTTTGTCTTCCTGCTGCAGCTGGAGATGATAGAACGATGGATTTCGTTGGATAAGGAAAAGGGTAGCCAGATGTTCCGCAGTATTATTGCTGCATTGAAGGACGAGGTGCAGATACCCGCAGAATTCAGATAAAATAAATAACATAATTATATGGCAACAAAAGGAACTGTTAGTGGCGTAATAGCCAACATGGTGACCCTCGTCGTTGACGGACCGGTGGCTCAGAACGAGATCTGTTATATCTCGACCGGTGGAGACAAGTTGATGGCGGAGGTGATTAAGGTGGTAGGCACCCAGGTCTATGTGCAGGTGTTTGAAAGCACCCGCGGACTGAAAGTGGGCTCCGAAGCCGAGTTTACCGGACACATGCTCGAAGTGACGCTGGGACCGGGTATGCTTTCGAAGAACTACGACGGTCTGCAGAACGACCTCGACAAGATGGATGGTGTTTTCCTGAAACGCGGACAATATACTTATCCGCTGGACAAGGAAAGCAAGTGGCACTTTGTGCCGTTGGCAAAGGTAGGCGACCAGGTAGAAGCTGCCGCCTGGCTGGGACAAGTGGATGAAAACTTTCAGCCGCTGAAGATTATGGTGCCTTTTGAACAGAAAGGCGTATGTACCGTGAAATCCATCGTAGCCGAAGGCGATTACGGTATTGAAGATACCATTGCCGTGCTGACTGATGCAGAAGGCAATGATGTTAATGTGAACATGATACAACGGTGGCCTGTAAAACGTGCCATGACTAATTATAAAGAAAAACCGCGTCCTTTTAAACTTTTGGAAACAGGCGTGCGCGTAATCGATACGGTGAACCCCATTGTGGAAGGTGGTACCGGATTTATCCCCGGTCCGTTCGGTACAGGTAAGACGGTGCTTCAGCACGCTATCTCCAAACAGGCCGAAGCGGATATCGTAATTATCGCTGCCTGCGGTGAGCGTGCCAACGAGGTTGTGGAAATCTTCACCGAATTCCCCGAATTGGTGGACCCGCATACAGGACGTAAGTTGATGGAACGTACTATCATCATCGCTAACACCTCGAACATGCCGGTGGCTGCCCGTGAGGCATCCGTTTATACGGCAATGACCATTGCAGAATATTATCGAAGCATGGGTCTGAAGGTGTTGCTGATGGCCGACTCTACTTCCCGTTGGGCGCAGGCATTGCGTGAGATGTCCAACCGTATGGAAGAGTTGCCCGGTCCTGATGCCTTCCCGATGGACTTGTCTTCTATCATCTCCAACTTCTACGGACGTGCCGGATATGTGAAACTGAATAATGGCGAAAGCGGTTCCATTACCTTTATCGGTACCGTATCTCCTGCCGGTGGTAACTTGAAGGAACCTGTAACCGAGAATACCAAGAAGGTGGCTCGTTGCTTCTACGCCCTTGAACAAGACCGTGCGGACAAGAAACGCTATCCTGCCGTGAATCCGATTGACTCTTATTCCAAATACATCGAATATCCTGAGTTTGAGGAGTATATCACCAAACATATCAACGGTGAGTGGATTGGTAAGGTGAATGAAATCAAAACCCGTCTGCAACGTGGTAAGGAAATTGCCGAACAGATCAACATCCTGGGTGATGACGGTGTACCGGTAGAATATCACGTAACCTTCTGGAAATCGGAGTTGATTGACTTTGTTATCTTGCAGCAGGATGCCTTCGACGAGATTGATGCCGTGACTCCGATGGAACGTCAGGAAGAGATTCTGAATATGGTGATTGACATCTGCCACACTGAATTTGAGTTCGACAACTTCAACGAGGTAATGGATTACTTTAAGAAGATGATCAACATCTGCAAGCAGATGAACTACTCGAAGTTCAAGTCGGAAGAGTATGACAAGTTTCGCAAGCAGTTGCAGGAATTGATTGAAGAACGTAAAGCATAATAAATAAGATGGCAACAAAAGCATTTCAAAAGATATATACCAAGATTACTCAGATTACGAAAGCCACGTGTTCGCTGAAGGCAACCGGGGTAGGATATGATGAGTTGGCAACCGTGAACGGCAAGCTCGCCCAGGTGGTGAAGATAGCCGGTGACGATGTGACTTTGCAGGTGTTCGAGGGTACGGAAGGTATCCCGACCAATGCGGAGGTAGTGTTCTTGGGCAAGGCTCCTACAATCAAAGTGAGCGAACAACTTGCCGGACGCTTCTTCAACGCCTTTGGCGACCCTATCGACGGTGGTCCTACCATTGAGGGCGAGGAAGTGGAAATCGGCGGTCCGTCCGTGAATCCGGTCCGCCGTAAACAGCCTTCGGAGCTGATTGCAACAGGTATTGCAGGTATCGACTTGAACAATACGCTGGTATCAGGCCAGAAGATTCCGTTCTTTGCAGACCCTGACCAGCCTTTCAATCAGGTAATGGCAAACGTGGCGCTGCGTGCAGAAACCGACAAGATCATCCTGGGCGGTATGGGTATGACGAACGATGACTACCTCTACTTCAAGAATGTATTCTCCAATGCCGGTGCGCTGGACCGTATTGTCAGCTTCATGAATACCACCGAGAATCCTCCGGTAGAACGTCTGTTGATCCCCGACATGGCACTGACGGCTGCCGAATATTTTGCCGTAAACAATAATGAAAAGGTATTGGTGCTGCTGACGGATATGACCTCATACGCCGATGCGCTGGCCATCGTGTCCAACCGTATGGACCAGATTCCGTCGAAAGACTCTATGCCGGGTTCTCTTTATTCGGATTTGGCGAAGATTTACGAGAAGGCGGTACAGTTCCCGAGTGGCGGTTCAATCACAATTATTGCGGTGACTACGTTGTCCGGTGGCGACATTACGCATGCTGTGCCCGATAATACGGGTTACATCACGGAAGGTCAGTTGTTCCTCCGTCGCGACAGTGACATCGGTAAGGTAATTGTTGACCCGTTCCGTTCCTTGTCTCGTCTGAAACAGCTCGTTACGGGTAAGAAGACGCGTAAGGACCATCCGCAGGTAATGAATGCTGCCGTACGTCTGTACGCCGATGCTGCCAACGCCAAAACCAAACTTGAAAACGGTTTCGACCTGACGAACTACGACGAACGTACCCTTGCTTTTGCTAAGGATTACTCCAACCAACTGCTGGCCATCGACGTCAACCTCGATACCACAGAGATGCTTGATGTAGCATGGAGCCTGTTCGGCAAGTATTTCCGTCCGGAAGAAGTCAACATCAAGAAAGAATTGGTGGATGAATTCTGGCCGAAAGCAAATAAATAATAACTTATCACTAATAACTAAGAGAAGTGGCTATTAAGTTTCAATATAACAAGACCTCCCTCCAGCAGTTGGAAAAGCAACTGAAGGTGCGCGTGCGTACGCTCCCTATCATCAAGAATAAGGAGAGCGCCCTGCGTATGGAAGTGAAGCGCTGCAAGGCCGATGCTGCCGCGCTGGATGCGAGGTTGGAAAAGGAAATCCAAGCTTACGAAGCCATGTTCGCCCTTTGGAATGAGTTTGACGCTTCATTGATAAAGGTCAGCGATGTTCATCTTGGTGTGAAGAAGATTGCCGGCGTGCGGGTACCGTTGCTCGAAAACATAGATTTCGAGATACGCCCCTACAGCTTGTTCAATGCTCCCAAATGGTATGCAGACGGGTTGCACTTGCTCAAGATGTTGGCACATACTGCCATCGAACGGGAATTTATCGTTGCCAAGTTGAATCTGCTGGAACATGCGCGTAAGAAGACCACCCAGAAGGTGAATCTTTTTGAGAAAGTACAGATTCCGGGCTATCAGGATGCTCTGCGTAAAATCAAGCGGTTTATGGAAGACGAGGAGAACCTCTCCAAGTCATCGCAGAAAATCATGAAGTCCCATCAAGAGAAAAGGAAGGAGGCAGAGGCATGATTACGAAAATGAAGAAGCTCACGTTCCTTGTATATCATAAGGAGTACGAAGCATTCCTGGAGCAAATCCGGGAATTGGGAGTAGTGCACATTGTGGAAAAGCAGTGTGGCGAAATGGACGATACCCTGCAACAGTTCATGCAGAAGCGTGCGCTCTATAAGAACATGCTCCAAAGTATGCATACCCTGGCCGAGAAGCAGCCGGAAGATGCAGTGCATGAAGCGCTCTCTGCCGATGCCCTGGTGAAGGCATACGAGGACTTGCAGGCACGGATACAGGACTTGAATCAGCAGATTCCCGCGATAGATAAGGACATAGCACAGATGGAAGTCTGGGGCGATTTTGACTGGAACTCGGTGCGTAAGCTGGAAGATGCCGGTTGGTTTGTACAGTTCTACACTTGTCCCGAAAGAGACTATAATGAAGCGTGGGTCGAAGACTACAACGCTATCATTGTGAAGGAGAACGGCGGACATCTCTATTTTGTAACCGTCACCCCGCATCCTGCGAATCTGGACGTTGAACCGCTTCGTTTGCCTTCGCTGAGCCTTTCTGAATTGAACCGGAAGAAGGCGGATGTAGAAGAGGCACTTGTGCAAGCACATGCCGGGTTGAAGGACTTTTGTAAGGCTAATTACCGGACGTTGGAGAACTACAACCTGTTGCTTCAAAGCGATATCGATTTGCTGAAAGTGAAGCTGAACAGTGAGCACATGGCCGAAGGTGCTGTTGTGCTGCTGGAGGGCTGGATTCCCGTAGACAACGAGGCTGAGGTGAAGAAACTCCTCGACGAAAGCGGTACTTACTATGAAATAAGGACTGCCAAGCGGGAAGACAATGCACCTATCAAGCTGAAGAATAATGCATTCACCCGCATGTACGAGGTACTTACCAAAATGTACGGTATGCCCGACTATGCGGAGTTTGACCCGACACCGATACTTGCACCTTTCTTCTCGCTCTTCTTTGCTTTCTGTATGGGCGATGCGGGTTATGGACTGGTGTTGATAGCATTGGGATTCTTCCTGAAGAAGAAAATGTCGAAGTCAATGAGGGGCATGATGAACCTGGTGATTACGCTGGGTATCTTTACGGCCGTTATCGGCGCTGTGCTGGGTACATTCTTCGGCGTAAGCCTTTTCGACCTGGAAATACCCGAGAAGCTGAAGCAGTTTATGATTGTAGGAAAGATAGGCGAGACCACTTATGACAAGCAGATGTTGCTGGCACTGATCATCGGTGTGGTACATATCAGTATTGCCATGACGGTGAAAGCTGTCGGACAAACGGTACGGTTCGGCTTCAAGGAGTCGCTCAGTGCATGGGGATGGCTGCTGCTGGTGGTAGGATTCATCTGTACCGGCGGACTTTCTTTCTTCAAGATTATCTCGGAAGACGTATCGACCTGGGCATTCATTGTGATTGGCGGTATCTCTGCCATCGGCATTTATCTGCTGAACAATATCCACCGGAATGTATTCGTCAATATCGGTGCCGGCGTATGGGATACCTACAATATGGCTACCGGATTGATGGGCGATATCCTTTCGTACATCCGTCTGTATGCGCTCGGCCTGGCCGGCGGTATGCTGGGTGGTGTGTTCAATCAGCTTGCCTTTATGGTGAACGATGCGGCAGGTCCGGCGTTGGGCTGGCTGTTCTGCGGACTGATCCTGGTTTTCGGCCATTCGCTGAACATCGCCATGTCTTGCCTGAGCGCCTTTGTACATCCGCTCCGTCTGACGTTTGTAGAATACTTCAAGAATTCAGGTTACGAAGGCAAGGGTGAAACCTATAAACCTTTTAGTGTAGTAAAGAAATAAAATAAATTAATTAAGAAACAAATAAAAATAGAAACATTATGAATGAAATTTTAGGTTATCTCGGTTTGGGTCTGATGTTGGCCCTTGCAGGAATTGGTAGTTGCTTCGGTACAACCATAGCAGGTAGTGCGGCAGAAGGTGCATTGAAAAAAGACCCTTCCAAGTCAGCAAGTTATATGATTTTGTCGGCTCTTCCCGCTACACAGGGACTTTATGGATTCGTAGCTTTCCTGATGTCTATGGGACGTAACTTTGCCACGGACGGTCCGTTGATGCTGGGTATCGGCCTGGGTGTAGGTCTGGTATGTTTGTTCTCTGCTATCCGTCAGGGACAGATTTGTGCCAATGGTATCGTTGGTATCTCTCAGGGCCACGATGTGCAGACTAATACGATGATTTACGCCGCACTTCCGGAGTTCTACGCTATCTTGGCGCTGGTAGCTGCATTGATGGTATAATCATTGTACTATAACAAAAGTAAATCCCCGGGGTTTCCAACTGAAACTCCGGGGATTTTTGTTGTGTAACATTTCCGCAAACGATTGTTTATGCATATTTAATCAGATTTTTCGATTAAAAGGCTATTTTTCAAAGAATAATGCGTACTTTTGCAGCGGTAATTAAGATAAAGAGATTATAACATAGTATGACTAAAGAACTACTTACCCCCGATTACATCTTTGAAGCGAGCTGGGAAGTGTGTAATAAAGTAGGCGGTATCTATACGGTTTTGTCCACCAGGGCAAATACCTTGCAGAATAAATTTCGCGATAGACTATTTTTTATAGGGCCGGATTTCTGGCAAGGAAAAGAGAACCCTTTGTTCATCGAGTCTGATAACCTTTGTGCAGCATGGAAGAAGCATGCCGCAGTAAAAGATAACCTCTCTGTCCGTGTAGGACGCTGGAATATTCCGGGTGAGCCTATCGTCATATTGGTTGATTTCCAACCATTCTTTGCACAGAAAAACGAAATATATACGGAAATGTGGAACCACTATCAAGTGGATTCGTTGCATGCTTATGGCGATTACGACGAAGCGTCCATGTTTGCCTATGCCACCGGTAAAGTGGTAGAGAGTTTCTATCGCTATAACCTGACGGAGACAGACAAGGTTGTATTCCAGGCACATGAGTGGATGACGGGTATGGCCGCACTCTATCTTCAGACGGCTGTTCCGGAAATTGCTACCATTTTCACCACCCACGCCACTTCTATCGGACGTTCCATTGCAGGCAATGACAAGCCGCTCTACGACTATCTTTTTGCTTACAACGGCGACCAGATGGCTCAGGAACTGAACATGCAGTCCAAACATTCCATTGAAAAGCAGACAGCCCATTATGTGGACTGTTTCACTACGGTGAGCGAAATCACGAACAATGAATGTAAGGAGTTGCTCGACAAGCCGGCCGACGTCATTCTGATGAACGGTTTTGAAGACGATTTCGTACCGAAAGGCGCTACTTTTACCGGTAAGCGCAAACGTGCACGCTCCACGATGCTGCGTGTGGCAAATTGCTTGTTGGGTGAAGATATGGGAGACGATACTCTTATCGTCGGTACCAGCGGACGCTACGAGTTCAAGAACAAAGGCATCGACGTATTCCTTGAATCATTGAACCGCCTGAACCGTGATAAGGACTTGAAGAAGAAAGTCCTGGCCATTGTCAGCGTACCCAGTTGGGTAGGAGACCCCCGCGAAGATTTGCAGGAGCGGCTGAAGAAGAAAGATGCGAAGTACACCACTCCGCTCGAAGTACCCTTCATCACCCATTGGCTGCATAACATGACCCACGACCAGGTGCTGGATATGCTGAAGTATATGGGTATGGGCAACCGTCCCGAAGACAATGTGAAAATCATTTTCGTCCCTTGCTATCTGGATGGTAAGGACGGCATTCTCGATAAACATTATTATGATTTGATATTAGGAGAAGACCTCAGCGTCTATCCTTCTTATTATGAACCGTGGGGCTACACCCCATTGGAGAGCGTCGCTTTCCGCGTGCCTACCATTACAACGGATCTTGCAGGCTTCGGACTTTGGGTGAACGGCCTGAAGAATCAGCATGGCATTGAAGACGGGGTAGAGGTGCTGCATCGCTCGGACTACAACTATTCTGAGGTGGCAGACGGCATCAAGGACACTATTGCTTTGTTCTCTGCCAAGACAGAGGCAGAAATCAAAGAAATCCGCAAGCGTGCCGGCCAGGTGGCAGAGCAGGCTTTGTGGAAACACTTTATACAGTATTATTATGAAGCTTATGATATTGCCTTGCGCAGTGCCATGAAGCGTCAATTAGGTTAACGAATTATTAATCAATCAAGTTATCATACAATGAAGATTAAAGTTAGTAATGTAAACACTCCTAACTGGAAAGATGTGAATGTGAAATCGCACGTTCCTGCCGAATTGGAGAAACTATCAGAACTGTCACGTAACATTTGGTGGGCATGGAATCATGAAGCTACTGAACTGTTCAGAGACCTTGATCCTGCCCTCTGGAAAGAGGTGGGACAGAACCCCGTACTTCTGTTGGAACGTATGAGTTATGCTAAACTCGAGGCACTCGCAAAAGACAAAGTTATTCTGCGCAGAATTGAAGACGTATACTCTAAGTTCCGTACATATCTCGATGTAGAGCCCGACAGCAAACGTCCGTCGGTGGCTTATTTTAGTATGGAGTATGGCTTGAGCCATGTACTTAAGATATATTCCGGCGGTCTGGGTGTACTTGCCGGTGACTACTTGAAGGAGGCTTCCGACAGCAACGTTGATTTGTGTGCCGTTGGATTCCTGTATCGCTACGGTTACTTTACTCAAACTTTGTCTATGGACGGCCAGCAGATTGCCAACTACGAAGCTCAGAACTTCGGACAGTTGCCCATCGACCGTGTGTTGGACGAAAACGGTAATCAGGTAATTGTAGATGTTCCTTACCTGGATTACTTCGTACATGCTTATGTATGGAGAGTGAATGTAGGCCGTATCTCTCTCTATCTGCTCGATACGGATAACGAAATGAACAGCGAGTTCGACCGTTCTATCACTCACCAGCTTTACGGTGGTGACTGGGAAAACCGTCTGAAACAAGAAATCCTGCTCGGTATCGGTGGTATCTTGACGCTGAAGAAACTGGGCATCAAGAAAGATATCTATCATTGCAACGAAGGACACGCAGCCTTGATCAACGTACAACGCATCTGCGACTACGTAGCCGAAGGCTTGTCGTACGACCAGGCTATCGAGCTGGTACGTGCTTCTTCACTTTATACTGTACATACTCCCGTTCCTGCCGGTCACGACTACTTCGACGAAGGCCTCTTCGGCAAGTATATGGGTGGTTATCCCACTCGTATGGGCATCAGTTGGGACGACCTTATGGACTTGGGACGTAACAACCCGGGCGATAAGGGCGAACGCTTCTGTATGTCAGTCTTCGCATGCAACACTTCTCAGGAAGTGAACGGTGTGAGCTGGCTGCACGGAAAGGTATCTCAGGAGATGTTCTCTTCTATTTGGAAGGGTTATTTCCCCGAAGAAAGCCACGTAGGTTATGTGACGAACGGTGTACACTTCCCCACTTGGAGCGCAACGGAATGGAAGCATCTTTATGCAGAGCATTTCGATGAAAACTTCTGGTACGACCAGTCCAATCCCAAGATTTGGGAAGCTATCTATAATGTATCCGACGAAGAGATCTGGAAGACGCGTATGGCTATGAAGAACAAGCTGATAGACTACGTTCGCAAGCAATACCGTGAAACTTGGTTGAAGAACCAGGGCGATCCTTCACGCATCGTTTCTCTGCTGGACAAGATCAATCCCAACGCACTGCTGATTGGTTTCGGCCGTCGTTTTGCTACATACAAGCGTGCACACTTGCTGTTCACCGACCTGGATCGTTTGGCTAAGATTGTGAACAATCCCGATTATCCGGTACAGTTCCTGTTCACCGGTAAGGCTCACCCGCACGATGGTGCAGGTCAGGGTCTGATTAAGAGAATCATCGAAATCTCCCGTCGTCCCGAGTTCCTCGGCAAGATTATCTTCCTGGAAAACTACGACATGCAGCTGGCACGCCGTCTGGTTTCGGGTGTAGATATCTGGTTGAATACTCCGACCCGTCCGCTCGAAGCATCCGGTACTTCAGGTGAGAAGGCGTTGATGAACGGTGTAGTGAACTTCTCCGTGCTCGACGGTTGGTGGCTGGAAGGCTACCGCGAAGGTGCAGGTTGGGCGCTGACTGAAAAGCGTACTTACCAGAACCAGGATCATCAGGACCAGTTGGATGCTGCTACTATCTATAGTATTCTCGAACAGGAAATCCTGCCGTTGTACTATGCACGCAACAAGAAGGGATATTCTGAAGGTTGGGTGAAGACAATCAAGAACTCCATTGCACAGATTGCTCCGCACTATACGATGAAGCGTCAGTTGGACGACTACTACAACAAGTTCTACAACAAGGAAGCAAAGCGTTTCAAGATGTTGGCTGCCAACGATTATGCCAAAGCTAAGGAACTTGCTGCCTGGAAGGAAGAAGTGGTTGAGAAGTGGGACAGCATTGAAGTGGTATCTTTCGAGAAGACCGAGGACTTACTCACCGGCTCTATCGAAAGCGGCAAGGAATATACCATCACTTACGTGATCGACGAGAAGGGTTTGAACGATGCCATCGGTCTGGAACTTGTCACTACTTATACGGCTCAAGACGGCAAGCAGCACATCTACTCCGTAGAACCGTTCGATGTAGTGAAGAAAGAAGGTAACCTCTATACTTTCCAGGCTAAGCATAAGCTGGAAAATGCAGGTAGCTTCAAGGTATCCTACCGTATGTTCCCGAAGAATGCAGAACTGCCTCACCGTCAGGACTTCTGCTACGTTCGCTGGTTCATCTAAGAACATAAGAAAACAGATGGTCTGTTTGAGTGAAATAGACCATCCGTTGAGGTCAAACGCATCATCTGTTTCGGGTAAACAGATGATGCGTTTTTTTTGTATGCTTGTGGGGGAGTGTAGTTCGACATTTCATGTGAACAAGACGAGGCAGGTAAGTGTTTTAAATACAAATAAAAAGGAGATTTATAAGGTATGAAAAAGATTGTTTTACTTCGTCATGGCGAAAGTGCATGGAATAAGGAAAACCGTTTCACAGGTTGGACGGATGTTGATTTGACAGAGAAGGGCGTTGCCGAAGCTGTAAAGGCGGGCGAGCTTTTGAAAGAGAAGGGTTTTCGTTTCGATAAGGCGTACACTTCTTATCTGAAGCGTGCCGTGAAGACGCTGAATGGTGTGCTGGATCGTCTCGACCAGGATTGGATTCCGGTGGAGAAGTCGTGGAGACTGAATGAGAAACATTACGGACAGTTGCAAGGCTTGAACAAAGCCGAGACGGCTGCCAAGTATGGTGATGAACAAGTGCTGGTGTGGCGTCGCAGTTACGATGTGGCCCCGCATGCGTTGGCAGAGGATGATCCGCGCAATCCGCGCTTTGAAGACCGTTATCGGGAGGTGCCCGATGCAGAGCTTCCCCGCACGGAGTCGCTGAAAGATACGATTGAACGCATCATGCCGTACTGGAAGTGCGTCATCTTCCCGAATCTGAAGACTGCCGATGAATTGCTGGTCGTAGCTCATGGCAACAGCTTGCGAGGCATCATCAAGCATCTGAAACATATTCCGGACGATGAGATCGTACATCTGAACCTGCCTACTGCCGTGCCCTATGTCTTTGAGTTTGATGATGAACTGAATCTGACGAATGATTATTTCCTGGGCGATCCGGAAGAGATTAAGAAGCTGATGGAGGCGGTGGCTAATCAGGGGAAGAAAAAATAAATGAATTTATTTGGCTATTCCCTGGAACAGCGTAATGCTGAGCAGTACCCCAACAATCACACAGATGAAGATAAGGAAATAATTCATGAGGCGCGCGCTCGGTTTTGTTTCCTTATGCAGATTCTGGGCGAAGTAATTCTTGAAAAACAGATAGATGGCAGGTACGGTGGCACTGGCCAGCAAGAGGTCTTCGGGTATCTTGTAGATGTACACCTTGGAGAATGCGATGAGCGCCCAGTGGCATAAGAACAGTATTACGAGCAGATTGACTTTGCGCGAGAATCCCAATAACAGTCCGATGGTGAATACAGCTACCGAACAAGGCATTACGGTAGTGGTCATCATCGGAAAATCCATGCCGCGTGCCCACGAAAGAAGCGGGTAGAGAAAAGGCATCGCATAGAGCACGCCTACGAGAACCTTGTATTTAGGATTACGTTCAAACTGCGTATGCCCGGTAAATAAATCCCATAACCATATCAATGCGATTACTCCCCAGAAGATGGTCAGAATGTAACTATAATTCCGTATGTTGCAGTACATCATATAGTAGACAACGGCTATCCATGCATTCAGGAACACCATATAGATCTTCATGGAGCGTTTCACCCATAGGCTTGGTTTGCGGTAAAGCAGCATGGTCAGTCCGATGCCTGCTACTGTAATGATGAGTTGTGCCCACCAAGTTCCCTCGTTGTATTGCGCGATGGTATTCCAGAATATTTCCATTTACAGAATTGGTTGTTATAGAAAAACGGCTGCAAAGGTATAGGTTTCTTGCTAAAATATGAAATCATTTTCTACATTTTGCCTATCTTTGCACCTCCAAAAATAAAAACAACATTTTAGCGTCAAAAACTAATGGATAAGACATCAACTGAACAAGAAATAATCCTTCGTAGAAAATTAGATTTATTGCTCCGTACCGGAAAACTATTGGTAGAAAGTGCCGCTGATACGAACCGCATCGAACGTAACATGAAGCGCGTTGCCGCCTATCTGGGACTTCCCGAAGAGAAGCTACACATCGACGTAAGCTATACGATGCTGATTGTGAATCTGAGCGACGATTCCCACTCGTATTCCAAATTCCAGAAGTGCGAAAAGCATGGCATCAATATGACGGCCATTTCAGAAATCAGCAAGTTGTCCTGGCGGGCCATTGAAAAGGATTATTCGCTGGACCAGTACGAAGAAGAACTGGAGAAAATCAAGAACAAGAAACGGAATTATATTCCTTATGTGGTGGCTATCGGAGCCGGTTTTGCCTGCGGCGGATTCTGTAAGCTGTTCGGGTGCGACTGGATTGCGTTTCTTTATGCTTCCATCTGTGCTTTTGTAGGCTTCCGCGTGCGTGCCCGGTGCTTTGAGTTCGGCATCAATCATTATATGAGCATCGCCATCGCTGCCTTTATCTCCACGTGCCTGGCTTATGCCTCTACGGTCTGGGGAACTTCTTCTACTCCTTATCATCCGCTGCTGGCTTGTGCCTTGTTCATTGTTCCGGGAGTTCCGCTGATAAACTTTGTGGACGATATGATAGACAACTACATCCAGGTAGGTATTGTGCGGGCTGTCAACACGGTGCTGATAGTATGCGCCATGGCTTTCGGCATTGTGCTTGCCATGCGTCTGCTGGCAGTGGAAGATGTGGTGATCGACAAGAAATTCAGTGAGCTGAGCATGGTTCCTCACGATTCTTACTTTGTGTATGCCATTGCTGCTGCCATATCGGCGATGGGATTTTCGATGATATTCAATATCCAGCGCCGGTTGTTGTGGGTGGTTGCAGTGGGAGGTATCATTGCGGTTTGCACGCGCAACTTTGTAAATTTCGAGTTGGGATACGGTCCGGTAGTAGGTTCGTTTATGGGTGGTTTGGTTGTTAGTCTGATAGCGGTGAAGGCGGTGCATTGGTTCCATGTACCCAATCATGTGCTGACGATTCCTTCCGTCATTCCGATGATTCCGGGGGTGCTGATGTATCGCTCGCTTTTTGCGCTTATCAATATGCATGGAATAGTGGGAGAGGTGACCGCGGCAGTGTCCAATGGCATCAATGCTTCATTGATCATCCTTTGTATTGCGTTGGGGGTAGCGGTGCCCAACATCTTTGCCCGCCGGTATATAGCCAAAGATCGGCAACGCTTCCTGAAGGAAGAATTGCAGAAGCGCAGGGAGAGAGGCAAGTTTATAGAATGGTAGCGGGATATATAGAGAAAACTTCTCCGATACTGAGAGAAAAGTTCTGAGGTATAGGGAGATAAGTTCTTTTCTTTAGTATCTATTCTCTGTTCAAGCAGCGCGAACAGATATTCGCACTGCTTGAACATGTATTCGCGCTGTGCGAATACATGTTCGCAAGCGCAATCTCAGATTTTCGGATTATAGTGGTAAACTACCGTCTCATTCCTCTTTAGAGAAGCCTGTACGTCAATCAGCCTTTGGTTCCTGCTTCCGCGGAAGTAGAGATCTTCGTCCTTCAACTCTTCCTTGAATTTCCCGTCCACCAATACGTCGATGTACTCCAGTAACTGGGCCTGGCGTGGATTCTGCAATAACTTCTCAAAAGTATATCCGGTGTAGCACCAGATGTTTTTGCGGGTTTGTTTCTTGATGGCATGTGCCAGTTTGGTAAAGCCCTCCGGTTGGTACATCGGGTCGCCACCGCTGAAGGTGACGTCTGCAAAACTATCGGCAAGTACCTTTTGCAGTATCTCGTCGGTATGCATCCAGCGTCCGCAGTTGATGTCCCATGACTCCGGGTTGTGGCAACCGGGACATCCGTTGGGACATCCGGCGGCATAGATGGCGGTCCGGAAGCCCGGACCGTCCACTGTGGTATCTTCTAAAATATCGAGAATGGAAAGCACTGGTTCAATTAAAAGTTAAGAATTAAAAATGATAAGAGGGACCTAATTGTGGATGACGCGGTCGTTCAGCTCTGCCAGCTTGGCATTGTTCCAGCGGTCGGTTGTTCCCACCAGGTAGCCGGTGATGCGTTGCAGCTTGTCGATGTGCCGGTTGCCACATTTGGGGCATACTTCCAGGTCGGGCGTAGAGTTCTCGTAACCGCATTCCAGGCAACGGTTGCGGTTGTGGTTCACGGAGCCGTAGCCGATGTTGTAGCGGTCCATCATATCTACCACGCGCATAATGACTTCCGGATTGTGGGTGGCGTCTCCGTCCATTTCTACATAGAAGATGTGGCCGCCGCGCGTCAGGTCGTGATAGGGAGCTTCCACTTCCGCCTTGTGGCGGGCACTGCATTTGTAGTACACCGGAATGTGGTTGGAATTCGTGTAGTAATCGCGGTCTGTAATTCCCGGCAAGCTGCCGAACTTCTTACGGTCTACGCGTGTGAACTTTCCCGAAAGCCCTTCGGCCGGGGTGGCAAGCACACTGTAATTGTGCTGATATTGCTCGGAGAACTGGGTGGCGCGATCGCGCATATAAGTCACAATCTTCAGTCCCAGGTCCTGCGCTTCTGCTGATTCTCCGTGATGTTTTCCGATGAGGGCCACCAGGCATTCTGCCAGTCCGATGAAACCGATGCCCAGCGTTCCCTGGTTGATGACGGAAGCGATGGTATCGTTCGGCTTCAGCTTTTCGCTGCCCAGCCACAAGGCGGACATCAGCAACGGGAATTGTTTGGCGAATGCCGTTTTCTGGAATTCCATGCGTTCGTGCAGCTGGCGTGCAGTTACTTCGAGCATGGCATCGAGTTTGGCAAAGAATTTGGAGATGCGCAGTTCCTTGTCCTCTATGTTCATGCACTCGATGCCCAGACGCACGATGTTGATGGTAGAGAATGAAATATTTCCGCGCCCGATGGATGTTTTCGGTCCGAAACGGTTTTCAAAGACACGTGTACGGCAGCCCATCGTGGCTACTTCGTACTGGTAGCGTTGCGGATCGTCGGCCTTCCAGTCTTCGCTCTGGTTGAAGGTAGCATCCAGGTTCAGGAAGTTGGGGAAGAAGCGGCGGGCAGTCACTTTGCAGGCTAGCTGGTAGAGGTCGTAGTTGCGGTCTTCCGGCAGATAACTCACTCCACGTTTCTTTTTCCATATCTGAATGGGGAAGATGGCTGTCTCTCCGTTGCCCACACCTTGGTAGGTACTCTTCAGTAGTTCGCGGATAATGCAGCGCCCTTCGGCCGAAGTGTCCGTTCCGTAGTTGATGGAGCTGAACACCACCTGGTTTCCTCCGCGCGAATGGATTGTATTCATATTGTGTATAAACGCTTCCATCGACTGATGTACGCGCGCTACGGTCTTGTTTATGGCATGCTGGACGATACGCTTCTCGTCGGACAGCCCGTCCAATGGTTGTTGCAGGTAGTCGGTCAGCTCTTTTTGATAGAGATGCGAGTAATCTTTCCCGTTCAGTTCTTCCAGGTTCTTGATTTCTTCGATGTAGCTGTTTCGCACGTAGGGAGCCAGATAGAAGTCGAAGGCAGGAATGGCCTGTCCGCCGTGCATCTCGTTCTGTGCCGTTTCCAGCGAGATACATCCCAGGATGCTGGCAGTCTCGATGCGCTTTGCCGGACGTGATTCTCCGTGTCCGGCAGAGAAGCCGTACTTCAGGATACGGTCCAGGGGGTGCTGCACGCACGTCAGGCTCTTGGTGGGATAGTAATCCTTATCGTGGATGTGCAGGTAATTATGGTTGACGGCATCCAGCACCTCTTCGCTCAGCAGATAGTCGTCTACAAACGGTTTGGTGGTTTCGCTGGCAAACTTCATCATCATGCCTGCCGGCGTGTCTGCATTCATATTGGCGTTCTCGCGCGTGATGTCGTTGGACTTGATGTTGATGATTTCCAGAAACATGTCGCGCGTCTCTGCTTTACGGATGGCGGTAGCTATTTTCTCTTCATTGAAACCGACGACGCGTCCGTCACGCTTGAGTACTGTCTGTATCATAACCTTTTAGACTAATATGGTATTATTTATTCTGTTTAATTGCGGGGACAAAGGTATCACTCTTATTTGTATGTTTTCTGTTTTGGGAAACTTTTTCGTTTCTAAAAAGTGTTAATCAGTTGATATACAGTGGTTGTTGTTGCTGAAATGGAAAACTTTGCTAATATTATTGTTCCTAAAGTTTCTCGTTACTGATAATTACTTTCCGTAGTTGTGACGTCAAATTTCGAAATGTCAAATGAAGATAAATCTTTTGGGCAGATTACGATTTTTCGAATACTTTAGTTATATTTGCATCCATTGATTTCTTTAAGGCGTTCGTCCTTACTAAAGTACCATTAAATACAATACAAAAAATCAATTAAAGAAAGGATGAGTATGGCAAATGTATTTCCTCCATTTAAGATTGATATAGCCGGAGCTTTCTGTGTACCCAGTGCATTGAAAGACGCTCGCGTGCGGTATCAGAGTGGACAAGTGAGCCGGCAAACCTTGCAGGCGATTGAAGATGCAGAAGTGCGCAACCTGGTGGAACGATTGAAGGCGGGAGGCATGAAGGTCGTTTCGGATGGAGGCTTTCGAAGCCGCGACTTCCTGGAAGGCTGGAACGGTTTTCATTCTAAAGGTCCGTTCTCCGAAGGTTCTGCCTTGGAAATTACAGAACGGATCAGTTTGTCCGAACATCCCATTTTCGAGGAATTTGCCTTTTTGCTTTCCATAGCAGGAGAGGGTGTGATGGCGAAACAGCATATCCCTTCGCCGGCCGAAGTTATGACTCAGATTCTTCAGCGTGTGGAACGCACCCAAATGGAAACCGTTTATCCCGACGTCAGGCTCCTGACGGATGATATTGCCGCTTGTTATCGTTTTCTGCTTACCAAACTCTATGATGCCGGTTGCCGTTACATTCAATTTGACGGAGTGAATTCTGTTATTATGGAGGAGACTATTCGTCTGAACAACCGTGTTTTGCGCGAACGTCCGTCCGGAATGTACGTTGCTTTTCATGCACCTACGGGCATGTTGATTCAGCTTCATGGAGCCGATGCCTATTTCCTGAATTATGATTGCGGTTCGTGCGACCGTAACCGTTTGCTGTGGTTTATACACGAGAAGGAGGCGGTTTTTGGTTTTGTACTGTCCCGTTATCCCAATGAAGACGAGTTGGACGAGTTGCAAGCCAAGACGGAAAGTGTGCTGAATTATATTCCTTTAAAACGCTTCACGTTATGCTTGCCCGATGCAAGCGTATTTCTTTCTCCTTCGGATGATGACGAAGCCAAGCAGTGGGAAACCGTGCGGCTGGGAATGGAAATGGTAGAGCGTATATTCTCTTAAATGTGCAATGCGCCACTTCGTCGTTCGAAATGCCACACTTTATCAGGGCAAATGCCACACTTTGTAAATGCAAATGCCACACTTCGTAAGACTTGCCCTGAGGCATTTGACTTAACGAAGTGTGGCATTTGATTTTTCGGATAATAAGGAGTGCTGTTTATTTGATTACTTCAGCCAGCTTTTCCTGCAATTCGTCACCATGCAGTCCGCGGGCGATGATAGTACCTTCGCCATCGATGAGTACAGTGTGAGGAATGCTGCTTACAGCGTACAATTTAGCACCTTCGCTGTTCCAGTATTGCAAGTCGGACATTTGCGGCCAAGTGATGTTCAGCTTCTTGATGCCCTCTTTCCATGATTCGCCGTCGCGGTCCAAAGATACGCCGACGATTTCGAAGTTCTTGTTTTTGTATTTGGCATAAGCTTCTACCAGGTTAGGCATTTCGCGACGGCAAGGACCGCACCAGCTTGCCCAGAAGTCAATGAGGACAACCTTTCCTTTACCTGCGTAGTCCGACAGTTTCACTGCCTTTCCTTCCGGAGTCTGCATTTCGAAGTCTGTGAATTTCTGGCCTACGGCAGTAGCTTTCATCTTCTCTACATTGCCTTTAATCTTGTTGACGATTTCGTCATTATCGTAGGCGGCCGGGATTTGCGGCATCAGCGGGTCGAGTTCCGCTACATCCATATAGTAGTAATTCTGCTTCAGCAGGAGTATACCTACCGGGTTGGTGATGTTTTGCTTGATAGCTGCCTTGGTGATGTCTATCATCTTATTTTCCAGCACATCCATTTCTTTGATTTTTGCATCACGCTGTTCGTCGTTCAGAGTGGTGTCCGACATGGATTCGTAGATATCTTTCATTTGCTTGTTCAGACCGCTGGACTGATTCTTGATTTCCTGATAGATATCATTATTCGCTGTACCGGTAGCAGATTTATTCTCTTGCGCCAGGTTGATTTTGATTTTTCCGTTTTCCAGGAAGAAATCAATAGCCACGCCATCTTTTCCGGCTGCTTGGTAAGTGATATAACGGCTGGCAGTAGTGTCTTGTGTACCTTCAAAAGTAAATGTTCCGCCTTTGATAATTGCAGAATCCAATTTCACCAATTGGCGTCCTTGCACAGTTTGCAGATATACAGTGTCGCCATCGGCAGCACCTTCTACGGTTCCGGTCACGGTGTAACCCTTGTTCCCGCCGTTACAAGCTGCAAATACAGCGGCCACAGCGAGCAGATAAGTAAACTTTTTCATTGCTTGTTCTTTTTATGAATAATTATAGTCGCAAAGATAGCAATAAAAAATCCTCTCCGGCACGAACCGAAGAGGATTTTATAGTTTTAATCCCAATATTTAATGAAAAAATGCTGTGCTTACTCTTATTCAGCAGCAGCTTCTGTAGCAGGAGCCTCTTCGGCAGCAGCTTCGGTTGCTTCTTCAGCAGGAGCTTCGGCAGCGGCTTTAGCAGCATTTTCAGCAGCTTTCTTTTCAGCCAGTGCTTTAGCTTTTTCTTCGTTTACTTTCTTTTCAGCTTCCAAGCGTGCTTTTGCTTCAGCTTTCTTAGCCTCTTCTTCTTTAGCCTTCAGAGCAGCCAAACCACTTTGTTTGTTGTTCTTCCAAGCTTCGAACTTAGCATCTGCTTCTGCTTCGCCAAATGCGCCTTTAGCCACACCGCCAAGGAGGTGCTTCTTCATGTAAATACCTTCGCGAGAAAGGATGTTACGAACAGTGTCGGTAGGTTGTGCACCTTTCATCACCCAGTCCAGTGCGCGGTCGAACTTCAAATCTACTGTGGCAGGATTGGTGTTAGGATTGTAAGTACCAATCTTCTCAATAAATTTACCATCACGTGGTGCTCTTACGTCTGCAATAACGATAGAGTAGAAAGCGTAGCTTTTACGTCCATGTCTTTGCAATCTGATTTTTGTTGCCATTTAAATAAATGTTTTAATTAATGATTTGAATAATGCTACTATCTCGTAATAGCGGCTGCAAAGGTAAGAAATCTTTTTGGATTATAAATTATAAACCTCAGAAAACTTTAAGAGTACCTCCGGGGATATCTTATTAAGATAGCCAGCAAGGCGCATATTCCCATACAAAACGGGTAATAAAGATTGCCGATGATGCTGAGCGGTGATACGTTTGCCAGCCCGGCGGCAATCAACATTTGTGCTCCGTAGGGAATCAGTCCTTGTATGAGGCACGAAAAGGTGTCGAGTATGCTTGCCGTTTTTCTGCGGTCCAGGTGGAAGCGTAGGGCGATGTCTTTGGCAATCGGTCCGGTGGTGATGATGGCAATGGTGTTGTTGGCGGTGCACAGGTTGGCGATGCTGACAAGTGCGGCAATGCTCAGTTCGGCGCCCCGCTTTCCGGTGACGTGGCGTGTGAGGCGTGAGATGATGAAGTCGATTCCGCCGTTGTAACGGATGGTTTCGAGCATGCCGCCTGCCAGTAGGGTGATGATGATGAGTTCGCCCATGCCCGTGATGCCCGTTCCCATAGCACCAAACCAGTCGAAGAAGGCGGTGCTTGCACTTACGCTTTCGGTGGCGGCGGTTCCTATGCTGATGGCTCCCGTTGCCGTACAAATGCCGATGATCCCTGTCGATACGATTCCGAGCAACAGCACCAGCATCACGTTTACGCCGGCTATGGCTGTTCCCAGTACGATGAGGTAGGGGATTACCTTAACCCATTCAATGGCCTGCATTTGTGCAGGGGCAGATACCGATAGTCCTTGGAAGATATAGATGCACAGCACAATGAGTGCTGCCGGTACCACAATCATGAAGTTCACCCGGAATTTGTCCCTCATCACGCAATCCTGCGTCTTGGTCGAAGCGATGGTAGTGTCCGAAATAAACGAAAGGTTATCTCCGAAGAACGAACCGCCCACCACGATGGCGACCATGTAGGGCAGGTCGATGCCTGTTTTCTCTGCCAGTCCCACGGCTACGGGCGTCAGTGCAACAATCGTTCCTACGCTGGTGCCGATGGAGAGCGAGATAAAGCAGGCGGCGATGAAGATACCTGCCAGCAGCAGATTGTCGGGCAGTATATGCAGCGTCAGGTTGACTGTTGCGTCGATGGCTCCCATCTGTTTGGCGCTTTGTGCAAATGCTCCGGCAAGGATGAAAATCCATACCATCAGCATGATGTTCTTGTTGCTGGCACCTACGGAAAACTGATAGACGCGCTGCTCCAGTTTCAGTCCGCGCGTGATGGCGATGGCGTAGCAGGATGATATCAGAAAAGCAACCGTAATGGGGACTTTATAGAAATCATTCACCAGGAGAGACGTCACCAGGTAGAGGCAGAGGAATACTGCCAGCGGGCTCAGTGCCCACCAGCCGCCTTTTTGCTTTTGGGTTGTATCTGTAGTTAAGGGCATATTGCTTTAAAATATATTCTCTAATTAGTTATAGCATCTCGTATGACAAAGCCGCCGCAAAGATACAAATAAAAAGAGCGGAACAAATCGAATTGTTCCGCCCCTCTGTTTTAATTTTTAATTTTTAAATATCAATTACAGCGTCACTCCCGTCTTGAAGATGGCTATTTCCTTGTAACCTTTCTTTTCGTTGTTTACGAATTCGCCGCTTGCTACCTTTATTATATAGTCGATAAATCTTTCGCAAGTCTTCTCCATCGGTTCGTTCTCAACGATTACGCCTGCATTGAAGTCAATCCAGCCCGGCTTGTTTTTTGCCAGTGCAGAGTTGGTCGAAATCTTCATTGTCGGTACGTACGTTCCGAACGGTGTTCCGCGTCCCGTGGTGAACAGCACCATGTGGCATCCGCAGGAGGCGAGGGCAGTAGCTGCCACCAGGTCATTGCCCGGAGCCGACAGTAGGTTCAGTCCCTTCACTTTCAGGCGTTCGCCATAGGCAAGCACACCTTCCACATAGCTCTTGCCACATTTCTGGGTACATCCCAACGCCTTGTCTTCCAGCGTGGAAATACCGCCTGCCTTATTACCCGGAGACGGATTCTCACCCACCGGCTCGCCGTGCGAAAGGAAGTATTCCTTGAAATCATTAATCAGCTTCACCGTCTCTTCAAACAGCTCCTTGTTGCGGCACCGATTCATCAAGATGGTTTCCGCACCAAACATTTCCGGTACTTCCGTCAGCACGCTGGTGCCGCCTTGTGCCACCAGGAAGTCGGAGAACATGCCCAGCAACGGATTGGCGGTGATTCCTGAGAATCCGTCCGATCCGCCACACTTCAGTCCTACGCGTAGTTCGCTCAAAGGAATCTCTTCGCGTTGGTCTTGGCTTGCCTTTTCATGCAGTTCGCGCAGCAGTTTCATGCCTTCTTCAAATTCGTCGCCTACCTTCTGAACCACCATGAACTTTACGCGATCCTGGTCGTAGTCGCCCAGGAATTCACGGAATACGTCCGGTTGGTTGTTCTCGCAGCCCAATCCTACCACGAGCACTGCGCCTGCATTGGGATGCAGCACCATGTCGCGAAGGATTTTCTTAGTATTTTCGTGGTCGTCGCCCAGCTGTGAGCAACCGTAGTTATGCGGATAAGCCATGATTGCATCCACGCCTTTTCCGTCCGTTTCGCGGCGCAGGGCTTCGGCCAGTTGGTTGATGATGCCGTTGACGCAACCCACGGTCGGGATGATCCAGATTTCATTGCGCACACCTACATCACCGTTTTTGCGGCGATAACCTTTGAAGGTCAGGTTCTTTTTCGGGATGTTCAAGTCTGCATTTACAGGGTTGTATGTGTATTCCAGCAATCCGGCAAGATTCGTCTTGATGTTGTTCTCGTTCATCCAGTCGCCCTGTTTCTGTGCTTGCTTGGCATGGCCGATGGGATAACCGTATTTGATGACGTCTTCGCCTTCTGCAAAATCTTTCAGTGCAAATTTGTGTCCGGCCGGTACATCCTCGTTCAAGGTGATCTCCTTTCCGTCTACCGTGAGTTTTTCACCTGCCGGTAGTGTTACGATAGCTACTGCCACATTATCGGCAGGATTGATCTTTAGAAATTTAGTTTCCATTTTTATAGTGTAAATTAGTTAGTTGCTTAAATGGGAATTTAGGGGCGTAGCGCCCCGGCAAGATTTCCTTTCGGCATGTTTGCGCATCCTAAGGCTGAAAGCCTTTCATCTATCAGCCCAGGGCAACGCCCTGGGTAATAATGTGCTCTACCTCTGCGCCCTGAAGGGGCAAAAGCCCGTGTATTATATCTTATGCCCTTTCAGGGCGTAAGGTGAGGGGGCGTTCTTAAACCCAGGGTGTTGCCCTGGGCTGATAGATCAAAGCCCTTCAGGCTTGGCTACGCAAGTAGTCCGAATGGGAACCTTGCTCCAGCGCTACGCTGGTAAATTATCATTTATTGTAATAAAACTCAATGTTCTCTTTTGTCAGCAAATCTATCGGCATGAAATTCTCCCTTGCCACTTCCTTCTTCAGAATGAGGTATTCGCATAGCGACTTGATGCCGTCGAACCCTTGCAGGGTAGGCTGCTGTGCAATGAGGAAGAAGATGCTCCCTTGTTTCAGGCAATCTACGTTCCGTTGCAGCAAGTCATACCCCATGAGGTTGAAATCATTTTTCTGTTTCTTCTGCAGATACTCCCCGATGATGTATGCCTTGGAGTTGAAGGTGATACCATTCTTTACCGTCGGATGTTCCCGGAAGAACTCATCCAGCATCTGCGTGTCCTCGCTGTCGCGCTTGGCATGCAGGTCCAGTTCCCAGATGCGGCAGGAGGGGTGATGCTCCTGCATGTATTCGCAGAAGCCTATCTCGCGCCGTTCCTGCTGATTGGAACCCACGATACCTTCATTTATCTTGCGGAAGATTACAATCTCCTGTGCATCTTCTCCGGCAAGCAACATCAGCATGCGTGCGGCAAAATATCCGCTTTGATGCGAGTTTTGTCCGAAGAAGGAGAGGGCAGGCTCTTCCTTGATGTTAGAGTCTATATATATATAAGGTATATTGCGCTGCGTCAATCCGTCTGTAAATGATTTGGTATATTGCGGGGCGGTAGGGGCAAACATCACTCCGTCCGGTTCCAGTTCCAGAATCTTCTGCGAAGCTTCCACGAACGAATGATAATCATACGGGTCGTAGTAGGAGAGTTGCACGGCAACGTTGAAATCAGAATAAGTTTCCACCGCACTCTGTATGCCTGTCTCCACGTCCGTCCAGTACTCACCTTTCTCATGCAGCGGCAGCAGGCAGGCAAATGCATACTTCTTGTTGGAAGCCAGCGCGCTGGCATACATATTAGGCTGGTAATCCAGCTGCTTCAGGATTTCCTCTACCCGTTTCCGGCTGGATTCAGATACTCCGCTTCGCCCATGAATCACACGGTCGACGGTTCCTACCGATACATCCGCCATTTTGGCGATGTCTTTTATTCTAACCCTTTCCATTTACAATTTACTATTTATAAAGGCACAATTTGGCTCATTTACGATGCATCTTGTGCGCGAACACAATAATAATCTTAATATTTTCGATACAAATATATGATAATTTTTTGTATTTCAAAAATTGTTGTATCTTTGTGCCCGCACACGAAGCCTATGAAGAACAATCTTGTTTTTGATTTACTCTCCATAGTTTCAGGTGATTAAGGCTGTTTTATGCCATTAAATGATAAATTGAAAGGAAACAAATTAATTTCATATTAAATAAAAACAAAAAAGATTATGGGAAAGAAAGTAGTTACATTAGGTGAAATCATGCTGAGACTGTCCACTCCGGGGAATACGCGTTTCGTACAGTCCGATTCTTTTGATGTAGTATATGGTGGTGGTGAGGCTAACGTAGCTGTCAGCTGTGCCAACTACGGACATGATGCTTATTTTGTAACCAAATTGCCGAAACACGAAATTGGCCAGTCGGCAGTGAATGCTTTGCGCAAGTATGGCGTAAAGACAGATTTCATAGCACGCGGTGGCGACCGTGTCGGCATCTACTATCTTGAAACCGGTGCTTCCATGCGTCCCAGCAAGGTTATCTACGACCGTGCACACTCTGCTATTGCCGAAGCCGATGCAGCAGATTTCGATTTCGATGCTATTATGGAAGGTGCCGACTGGTTCCACTGGTCCGGTATCACTCCCGCTATCTCCGACAAAGCTGCCGAACTGACCCGTCTGGCTTGCGAAGCTGCCAAGCGTCACGGCGTTACTGTTTCCGTCGATCTCAACTTCCGCAAGAAACTCTGGACGAAGGAAAAAGCTCAATCTATCATGAAGCCCCTGATGCAGTTTGTAGATGTATGTATCGGCAATGAAGAAGATGCCGAACTCTGCCTCGGCTTCAAGCCCGATGCTGACGTAGAAGGCGGCAAGACAGATGCCGAAGGCTACAAAGGTATCTTCAAGGCTATGGCTAAAGAATTCGGTTTCAAATATGTGATCTCTACGTTGCGTGAATCTTTCTCGGCTACTCACAACGGTTGGAAAGCAATGATTTACAACGGAGAAGAATTCTACGAATCAAAACGTTACGATATCAATCCTATCATCGACCGCGTAGGTGGCGGTGACTCTTTCTCAGGCGGTATCATCCACGGCCTGCTGACGAAGCCCAACCAAGGTGCTGCCCTCGAATTCGCAGTAGCCGCTTCTGCCTTGAAACATACTATCAATGGTGACTTCAACCTCGTTTCTACTGAAGAAGTGGAGGCATTGGCAGGTGGCGATGCAAGTGGTCGTGTACAACGCTAATTATTAATTATTAAAATTGAAAATCAAGATGGCTAAGTTTGACAAAATAGCAGTATTAAATAAAATCGGCTCTACCGGAATGGTACCTGTCTTCTACCATAAAGATGCAGAAGTAGCGAAGAAAGTAGTAAAGGCTTGTTATGAAGGTGGTGTTCGTGCATTCGAATTTACCAACCGTGGCGATTTCGCTCACGAAGTCTTTGCAGAAGTGGTGAAGTTCGCCGCCAAAGAATGCCCTGAGATGGCTATGGGTGTAGGCTCTATCGTCGATCCTGCAACGGCAGCACTGTACCTGCAACTGGGTGCATGCTTCATTGTCGGCCCGTTGTTCAATCCCGAGATTGCCAAGATCTGTAATCGTCGTCTGGTTGCTTACACTCCGGGATGCGGAAGCGTTTCCGAAGTAGGCTTTGCACAAGAAGTAGGTTGCGACCTTTGCAAGATTTTCCCGGGTGATGTGCTGGGTGCAAAACTCGTGAAAGGTCTGCTGGCTCCGATGCCCTGGTCTAAATTGATGGTGACCGGTGGAGTAGAACCGACTCAGGAGAACCTTACTTCCTGGATTAAAGCCGGCGTATTCTGTGTAGGTATGGGTTCCAAACTCTTCCCCGGCGATAAGGTTGCTGCAGAAGATTGGAACTATGTTACAGAAAAATGTAAAGAAGCGCTGGGCTATATTGCCGAAGCAAGAAAATAAAGAAATTCATTTTGTTTAAAGGTGTTTAAAGGGGACAACCATCGAGGCGTTTCGGCGTTTCGGTGGTTTGTTTTTTTAGTCTAAAGTGTTTATAAGTGTAAAGACTACCCTTCATCTCTAAAACTATGTTATAAAACACATGAAAAAACGCCCAACTGTTTGCGCGCACGAAAGAAACTCTTACCTTTGCAGTGCAGTTGGGAAACTGCATTTGGATTTTAAGTAATAAGATAGTTTTCAAGACATAAAGTTATTAGTTATTAGGTAAAAGGATTGGATTTTAATTTTTTTCATAAGCTAAATGTTTGGATTAAAAATAGGTAAATTAGGTAAGGTAAAAGTTGTAATTAAGACGTTTTCAGATTAGGTAATTGAAGTTTGTTTTTTAGGTAAAAAGAAAGATTGATTTTTAGGTAACAACATTTGATGCAATTAAAAGAAAAGCCTTTTTGGCTTTTCTTACAGGGGCGAGGGGTTCGTGAGAGCTTGCTCGTTTTTTTATTTTCTATATCTCACTTTTTTATATATTTTGTTCAAACTCTACATCTTTTTTGTATCTTTGTCTCGGACATCCATTAAAAATAAGCATAAAATTAAAAAGCTTAAACAGCGCAAGTTTTGGAATACATACTAAATATACTCGATTGGCTTTTATACATACTGTTTGCGATAAACATATTGTATCTCCTGGTCTATAGTCTGGCATCACGTCGGCGCGATTTGCCGTTGTCACCACCGGCAAAGGAACATAAGCGTTTTGCCATCCTTATCCCTGCTTATCGTGAAGACGCCGTCATACACGAGTGCGTACATTCGTGTCTCGATCTGGAGTACCCCGTCGACTGTTTCGACGTCGTTGTCATTTCCGACCGTATGCAACCCGAAACAAATGCTTCCCTTGCCGCATTGCCCATCCGTCTGGTGGAAGTCCATTTCGAAGAGAGCACCAAGTCCAAATCCCTGAATGCCGCCATGGCTGCTATCGGTAACGATTATGATATCGCCGTGGTGCTCGACGCAGACAACGTTATCCCATACGACTATCTGAACGACCTCAATGCGCTCTTTGCCAATCCGGAGGTCGAAGTGATACAGACCCATCGCATTGCCAAGAACCTGAATAACGATATGGCGTTGCTCGATGCTATCAGCGAAGAAATCAATAACACCATTTTCCGTTTGGGGCATGCTAAGTTGGGTATGTCTGCTGCCCTTATCGGTTCCGGCATGGCATTCCATTACGATTTGTTCCGCGATACGATGGCGGATATCAAGGCAGTAGGCGGTTTCGACCGTGAACTTGAACTGACCTTGCTCTATCGTGGCAAGCGTTTCTATTATCTGCCCGAAACCTTTGTCTTCGATGAAAAGATCCAGAATACCGGAGATTTTTCCCGTCAGCGTCGCCGTTGGCTTTCGGCGCAGTGGCACTATTGCCAGATGTTTGCCAAGTACCTTTGGAAAGCTATTGCCGACCGTAACTGGGACTTTTGCGACAAACTTTTCCAGCAAGTTTCCATTCCGCGCCTGCTGCTGATGGGTTTCACCTTCCTCTTCTCTGTGCTTTTCACTATTTACAGCTGGACTTGCGGTTTAAAGTGGTGGCTGCTTTTGATATTACTTGCCGTAGCACTGCTTGTAGCCGTTCCCAAAAGGTTCTGTACCAGCCGGCTGGCTATGTCTCTTCAGAAATTGCCGTACACCTTCCTGCTGATGGCTGCCAACGTTTTCAAGTTGCGCGGGGCGAATAAGAAGTTCATACATACGCAGCATGGGGTGACGGGAGAGTAACAATTTAGAATCATATAGAAAAAACGAATGATATACGGAAAGATCACCTTGGAAGACTGGCGTACAGCTTGTGTGGAAGGCGAGGAGCCTGAATCTTCCTTTGAGAGTTACAACCTGCGGTTATTCTTTTACGGAACTTTATATAATCGGGATACATTGGAAGCCAGTCCGGAAGATAGTAATGCTAAATTGGCGGCTGACGCTTATCTGTCCGATTCGCTTTACGGCTTTTCCCGCTTGGACGGTTCGTTTACCATTGTCTACTATTCGGAGAATGAGTGCGGTATAGCTCGCGATCATCATGGTACGCATTATCCCATCTATTGTACGCTCGACGGTTATTTCTCCACTTCCTGGAAATTCTTGGAAGAGCAGTCCGAAGAGGCGTTCAGCTACAATCCCGTTTCATTAAGCGCATTTCTTCAACGTGGAATATTGAAAGAGGGGCGTAGTGCTATGGCCGATGTACATGTGTTGAATGCCGGTGAAAAATTCTATATGCTTACAGAAGCAGGATATATAAAGCCTGTCGTGGATGCCTTAAAGTTTAAGATACCGATCGATCTCTCTTTTTCTTTGGAAACGTTGAAGGAACATGATCCCGATTTGTATGAAACGGTGAAAGATGATCTCTATTGTCTTAAGCGCGACAGCATATTTTGTTATGACCCTCAAAAAAGCATTGATAAGCATCCTGATATCGAAGCTTGCTCCAGGCGCTATGGCGAGTTGCATGCCCGGGCTATCCGCCGTCGTATCGGAGACAGCCGCCGGGTAGGTATTCTTTTGAGCGGCGGTTACGATTCGGGCTCCAACCTTGCCGCCTTACGCAGTATCTATGACGGCGAAATAGACTCATATTCGGTTGGCTTCAAGGGAGATACCTGGACCGAACTTCCTATGGCGCGGTTGATGTCCGAAACTTTCCATACCCGTCATCATGAGTACGAGATCGATGGTACGGAAATCAATGCTTTGCCCGATATAGTGCGCTTCTTGGGTGAACCCTTTGTAGAAGGAGGACTTATGGTGAACTACTGTGCCATGCGCATGATAGGTGACGACAAACCCGAAGTTATTTTAGGTGGCGACGGCAGCGACCAGTACTTCGGTACTTCCGGTCGCGAGGTGGCATTGCATTATTTGGCTGCCCGTGCTGGTGTACGTCCATTGATGCGCGGCATAAATCGTTTGCTGCAGCATAGAACTTTTGATACCGGTGGCAAACTCTCCCGCATCAATTTCCATCTGGATAAGGTACTCCATATCATGGAAGGTGAGCGTTTTGGCTTTTCCGATTCAGCTTTACGCGGATTTCTTCAAAATCCGGAGGCAGATTTTGAGCCGGCTGTTTCTCCTAAAATCGATACTCGCAGTTTTGAAAATCTTTATACGCAGCATGCGCTTCTTTCCGATCTGGAGATTGTGATTAATCGTATCATTCTCTTCAAGGCTTCCCGCATGGCGCAGATGTTTGGCAATAATTTGACGTTTCCCTTCATGGATCTGGAGCTTTACAATTTTCTGCAAGAGCTGCCCGTCAGTCTGAAGTGCAAGGGAGACAGTGTATGGGATATTGCACGAGGTCGCTCTGTTTCCAAATATTTGCTGAAGTATCACTATAAGCCATTGCTCCCGGAGGCTATCACATCCAAGAAGAAGCAAGGTGGTTTTGCTCCTATGCCGTTGTTTTTCCGCGATCCGTTGCAACGCGCCCGTTTCAAGGAGTTCATTCTTTCTTCCGGCATTACCGATGATTATCTTCGCCGCGATGCAGTGGAGAGGTTTCTTACGGAATATGACCGTGATGCAGGGCAAACGGGTGGCTGGTTCTGGCATAAGCAGAACAAGGCATTGCAATACTTCAATTTGCTGACGCTTGTGGTGTGGTGGGAAGAGTTTGTGGAGGAGCAGGAGGTGAAGTTCTGAAATAAGCGAATGTATATAACCTTTTTCTGAAACAAAAATGTTATATTTGTGATATCGTTGAGTTGAAATCTTTAAAGAAAGAAGACAAATGATTGAAACAAATAATCAAGATATCCGTTGGAAGCAGCGTTTTCAGAATTACGAAAAGGCTTTTAAGCGCCTGACTTGCGCTATAGAAGTTGTCAAAGCTACTCCTGATGACGATTTGTTGCAGTCGGGGCTGGTTCATACGTATGGATATATTTTTGATGTGGTTGTGTACGCGAATATCGAAAATGAGCTCTGAAAGAACATATTGATAGGGTAGGAGAAACTATATATGAAAATATTGTATGTATATAAATCAATAGCTCTACTGGCTGGTATGGAGCGCGTTCTGACTGACAAGATGAATTACTTGGCAGATCAGTTAGGGTACGATATATACTTAATTACTTATGAGCAAGGTGTAAATCCTTTGTCATATCCTTTATCTCCTCGCATTAAATATAAGGATTTGGGAGTCTTATTTTATACAAAGAGTCGTTATTCTTTTCCCAAGCGTTTTTGGATATATAGGAAAATGAGAAACGATTTTAGACAAAAATTTTATGAAGAAGTTCGCAGAATAAATCCTGATATTATAATTTCTACAAATTATTCTTTTCAGATTCTTGACCTTATTATCAGAGCACCAGGAAATAGTAAACATCTTTTGGAAGCTCATATTGCAAAGAGTGCTTTATTAAAAAGTGCCGATTTTGCAAGTTTTTCCCCTTTTAAGGTTGCAACATATTTCTATGATTGGTATATGGTACATCATATAAAGAAATTTGATATTTTAGTCACTTTGACTGAGCAAGATCGAAAAAAATGGGAAAATACGATTCAAACTGTTGCTATACCTAATGTTTTAACTTTATATCCAGCAGATGCGGCTGAATTAACAAATAAATATCTTATTAGTGCGGGACGATACGATGATCAAAAGGGATATGACCTTCTTATTCAGGCATGGAATTTAGTCGCTCCTAAGCATCCAGATTGGCAAATGCATATTTATGGTGATGGACCTCTTAAATCTTCATTGCAGAGTATGATAGAGAAATATGGACTGGCTTCCTCATTTATATTGAATCCAGCAACACCTGATATTTATGATAAGTATTTTGAGCATTCTATTTATGTGATGAGTTCTCGGTTTGAAGGATTTGGTTTAGTATTGATAGAAGCTATGAGTTGTGGTTTGCCGTGTATTTCTTTTGACTGCCCGAGTGGGCCTTCTGAGATTATAAAAAATGGAGAAGATGGTATTTTGGTAGAAAATGGAAATATCGAAAAGCTTTCTGAGGCGATATGCTGTTTAATAGAAGATGAACAGAAGCGAAAACAGATGGGAGCAAAAGCACGAAAGAATATTCTGCGTTACTCTAAAGAGAATATAATGCAGCAATGGGATATCCTGTTTAAACGATTGATATAAAGTATTATTTAAATAGTCAGTAAGTAGAAGGAGAAATATGTCAATAAAGAATCAAGCGGCTAAAGGGGTCATGTGGAATGCGATAGAACGTTTCTCTTCTCAGGGGATACAGTTCGTGCTTACTATTGTGATAGCTCGCCTTCTCTCTCCCGATGATTATGGTCTCATAGCCATGCTTGGTATATTTATGGCAATTGCTCAGACAATGGTTGACAGTGGCTTTTGCAATGCATTGATTCAGAAAAAAAATCGGACGGAACTAGATTACAACACTATGTTCTATTTTAATATTGCAGCTGCTGTTTTCATTTATCTACTTTTATTTGTTTCAGCTCCATTTATTGCTGATTTTTATAATCAACCAGCATTGGTAAAAGTGACTCGTGTCTTTGGCTTGGGATTGATAACCAGTTCTTTGGGAACTATCCAAATGACTCGCCTGATGATTGCACTTGATTTCAAGAAATTAGCAATAGCTACATTGTTGTCGGTTGTTGTTGGTGGTAGTATTGGAGTTTGGATGGCTTGTCATGGATATGGAGTCTGGACATTAGTATTTCAGAATTTGATAGGCAATCTCACATGGACTGTCATCTTGTGGCATTCTGCCAGATGGCGGCCTGCATGGGAGTTTTCTTTGACTTCTTTTCGGTCTCTTTTCTCTTTCGGATCACGATTGCTTTTTTCTAATCTGCTTCATACGCTTTATACGAATATGTACTCGTTGGTGGTTGGAAAATGTTTCAATGCGGCTACATTGGGTTTTTTCAACCGTGCTTATACATTGGGACAATTTCCTGTGCAAAATTTCGGAAATGTTGTTCAGAAAGTTTTATACCCCATACAATGCCGTTATCAAGATAATGACGATAAGTTCAACGAGATATTTATAACTTATTTACGGGTATCGGGTTTTCTTTTATTCCCATTAATGATAGGACTTGCTGTACTTTCTACGCCTGTCATTCAATTGCTTCTCACAGAAAAATGGTTATCGGCAGCGTCATTTTTGCAAGTGCTTAGCTTGGCTTTTATGTGGCTTCCAATTATGCAGGCCAATGTTTCGGTATTGGATGCTAAAGGAAGAAGTGACTATCATATGCAGTCGGAAATCATTAAAAAGATTTTGGCCGTATTAATTCTTTTTTCTACCATTCCTTTTGGAATAAAAGCTGTTTGTTGGGGTGTGTTGGTATATTCAGCTGTAGATATGATCGTAATTGTGGCTTATTCCAGAAGATTGACTGGCATAGGATATAAGGCTCAAATACGTATATTAGCGCCTTCGATGTTATTAGCTATATGTATGGGAGGGATCGTCTATATGGTAGCATCTTTGGTATCGTCGGTTGCTGCTAAGTTGGTGTTAGGGTTGATTTGTGGGGTGGCTTTTTATGTACTGACCACTTGGCTGTTAAAATTTCAAGAATATAAACTTTTGCGTTCATTCCTTAGAAAAGATTCGGGATATTGAGCAGGAAATTAAATAAAATGTTATGAAAAAAGTGAAAATCGCCTATTGCATACCTGCACTCTATTATCCAAGTGGTATGGAACGTGTCTTGACTATGAAGGCTAATTTCTTGGCAAGACATGGCTACGAGGTACATATCATTGTTACTGATGGCGGTGATAAGTCACCTGCTTTTCCGCTAGAAACTTCGATAAAAGTGCATCAACTGGATATTGATTTTGAGGAACCTTATCATTATCCATTTGTGCGCAGGGTATGGTTGTATCGGAAAAAAATGCGGGTTTTCCGGAAGGAACTGGATGCTTGTCTACACCGGATAAAGCCAGACATCACAGTTTCTCTGCTGCGTCGTGACATAAACATAATAAACCGCATGACTGACGGTAGCGTGAAAATAGGTGAAATTCACTTCGACCGTCTTCATTATCGGCATTTTAGTGCTCCTTGGATGCCGTATTTTCTTTACTGTTTCATACAGCGTCGTTGGATGGCTGCTTTGATACATGAATTGAAAAAACTTTCTAGGTTTGTGGTACTGACGCATGAAGATGCGGCCTATTGGCCTGAACTGGAAAATGTGATGGTAATTCCCAACCCGTCCTCTTTTTTTCCGGAAGAGCAGTCGGAGTGTACGGCAAAGCAAGTTATCGCTGTAGGGCGATATGTTTCTCAGAAAGGGTTTGATCGGCTGATAAATGCATGGCAGTTGGTTGCGGATAGACATCCAGACTGGCAGTTGAAGATTTATGGAGATGGGGCAATGCGTACACAATTGGAACGGCAGATTACTGCTTTGTGTTTGCAAGACAGTTGCTTTTTGGAGGGGACGGTATCCGATATTGACCAAAAAATGAGAGAAAGTTCTATTTTTGTGTTGAGTTCTCGTTTTGAAGGGCTTTCTATGGTGCTCATTGAAGCCATGGCCTGCGGATTGCCTGTAGTGGCGTTTGCTTGTCATTGCGGACCCCGTGATGTCATTTCAGATGGGGTGGATGGATACTTGGTTGAGGATGGGAATATTTCAGCATTGGCAAGCCGAATAAACGAGTTGATAGAAAATGAAAATATGCGTCAAGCATTGGGACGAAACGCCCGTAAGAAGGCGTTGAATTATGATATGATGTCTGTTGGGACATTGTGGATGAAGTTGTTTGATGAGTTGTTAAAGAAGAATGGAAAGGAGAAATGTACATGAGTTGGTATGAAAAGTATATGCAGGTTTATGAGAAGCCTTATGATGAGGTTGCTTATGCGGATATTGTGTCAGAAGTCCGTGTGAATTTAGCAAAGTTGCAGAGTGAACATCCTTTGGTTACGGTTTCTGTTATAGCTTATAATGAGGAAAAACATTTGTTGGCTTGTTTATGGGCATTGAGCGAATTGAATACTCGTTATCCGATAGAAATTATCGGTGTGGACAATGACTCCAAAGACAGAACAAGGGATGTGTTTCGTGCTTCTGGCATACCTTATTATATTGAGTTGCAACATAGTTGCGGGTATGCCCGTTCATGTGGTCTGGCGCATGCACATGGAAAATATCATGTAAACATTGATGCAGACACTCTTTATCCTCCTGAATATGTTGATCGGATAATTGATATTATGGAACATAACTCTGAAGTGGTGGGAGTATGTGGTACGTGGAGCTATTTCTCCAATGAAAGACAGTCGAAAGTTGAACTTTACATTTACGAATGTGTTCGTGACATATATTTACGTTTGCAGTCATGGAAAAGACCAGAGTTGTCTGTTCGTGGACTTGTATTTGCTTATCGTACGGAGGAAGCCCGTAATGTAGGCATTCGATGTGACATTATTCGGGGAGAGGATGGGATGCTGGCTTTCGGGTTGCGTCGGTATGGTCGAATTGCTTTCTTGCGGCATCACAAAGTGCGAGCTATCACTGGATATGGAACAATGGGTGACGGAATGCTTTGGAAACGTTTTAGGATGCGTGTGCGGCAGGTCCTGTCGAAAATGTTTACGCTGTTTACTTCGGCTAAGGAATATAAAGATGAAGAACATAATTTAGTTAAATAAGTTTTATTAGAAAGAATATGGTTTCTATCATCACTATAAATTATAATGGCTGGCAGGACACTTGTGAATTGATTGCGTCTCTAAAATTGTATGAAACGTATCCTTATGAAGTGATTGTCGTTGATAATGCCTCTGTGGGAGAGGATGTTGAGCGTATAAGGACTCTTCATCCAGATGTTAAGGTAGTGTGCGCAGAGCGTAATTTGGGGTTTGCTGGTGGGAATAATCTTGGTTATGATTATGCTAAGGGAAACTTCATACTATTTTTGAACAATGATATGGTGATAAAAGAACCTATATTGCATCCTTTAGTAGAAAGTTTAACTGATAGCAAAATAGGTGGGGTATCACCTTGCATCTTTTTTTATTATCATCCGGAAGAAATACAGTATTATGGATACACAGAAATGACTCCTATTACTTTGAGGCATACCAAGAAGCCTTTTAATCCGTCCAAGATGGTGGAGTATATGAAGTCCAAGGAGACAGAAGTGTTGCATGGAGGTGCCATGATGTTGCGGCGTGATGTGATAGAGCGAGTGGGACGTATGACCGAAATCTATTTTCTTTTCTATGAGGAATTTGATTGGAGTCGTAGGATACGTGCAGCCGGTTATAAGTTGTTTTATGAGCCTCGTTCAAAGGTGTATCATAAAGAGAGTGTGAGTATTCCTCGGAAAACTCCGAAGAGGGAATATTATTTGAATCGATCACGCGTCATTTACGCGAGACGTAATTGTAATGGAGGACGTAAGTTACTGGCATGCTCCTATTTACTGTTAGTGGTTTTGCCTAAAATGGCGTTTATATATTTGCTGAAACGTCGTTGGGATTTATTTTTGGCAGCATTGCGAGGCACTTTTGCAGGACTTTTTAAGAAACTATAATCAAATAAAAATGAAGCAAACTTTTCCTGAGTTAATATTATTCTTTCTTTTGCTGATCTTGAATATATCAGCAGCTTTTTTATATAATCTGAGTAATGAAATTGCTTTAATGATCCCTATACGTTTGGGAGCAGCACTTATTAATGGAATGGGGGTTTCTTTGTTCCTTACGCTGATAGTTAAATATGTTCGCAAATATTTTAAGATAGGAATTTCTCCTTTTTTGATTGGGATTATGTGGATATTATTAGTTGTAGAATGCTTTCTGTTACTGAATTTCTATACGTTGTTAACTCCTTCAGTTGTGATGGTTATATTAGAAACAAATCATTCTGAAGCTTCTGAGTTTTTTGCATCTTATTTCAATGCTAAAACATGGGGAATGCTATTTTTTATTATTGTTTTGAGTATACTTGTTTTTCATTATCGGAGAAAGATATATAATATGCCATTGCCTGCATTTTTTAAGAAAAAAAGTGTTTTGTGGTCTATGTGTATTGCAATTCTAATATCATATATAGGCCTTACTTATTATGTCACTCAAGTTCGCCATATGACTTCTTATCAGATGTTGACAGGAATGGAGCGTCTTTGGCATTCTTCTAAAACGGCTCTTAATGACCGGATAGAATACAAAAAGTATAAAAAAATGGTGTTGCAAGATCCACCGATTGTTACGAGAAATAAATCAGATGTTCCTTATGTTGTGATTATTTTAGGTGAGTCATTGTCAAAATGGCATATGAATGCTTATGGTTATCAGCTTCTTACTACGCCTTATCTGAATAGGCGTATGAAGAACGGAGAATCATATCGTTTTGACAATGTTTGTACTCCTCGTACTGTAACCTCTGAAGCTATTAGGCAAATTATGACCTTCTACTCCGATAAGTCCGATAAATCTTGGTATTATTATCATACATTGCCTGCTGTAATGAAAGCAGCAGGATATTATACTTGTTGGTTATCCAATCAAGATAGTTTCACAATTGGGGATAATAATTCGACAGCAGGAATTGCTTCTACATCTTCTGTTGTGGAATTTGCTCATCAGAGGCATGCTTCTGAAGAACGGTATGGGTATTTTGATGGTGATTTGTTACCGTTGTTAGAAAAGCATTTAGATAAAAAGGATCCTAAGAAATTTATTTGTCTTCATCTTATGGGTTCACATCGTCGTTATACAAATAGATACCCATCGGAATTTAATCGGTTTGGCATTGATGATATTGAAAAGGAAGCAGGTGTAGAGATTAAGCGGACCATCTCTGAATATGATAACTCTGTTTTATACAATGATTTTGTTTGTGAGGAAGTCATTAAACGACTGATAAAAAAGGATGCGATTGTATTTTGCTTCCCGGATCATGGTGAAGAAGTGTATGATACGCGTAATATGTGTGGGCATAGTTTGGATAATCCAAGTGCGCCAATGCGAGAAATACCATTTTGGATATGGACTTCTGATTCTTTTAGAGAAAATCATTTGTTACTATCAGAAAGAATTAGAAGTAAGGTCTTGCAATCGTTCAATACTGCTAATTTTATTCATACAGTAATGGATGTTTGCGGTATAGAAACAGAACAATATCAATATACAGAAAGTTTATTTTATTCAGGGAATTAGACAAGTTCTATGACGTCAGATTGAACTTTATAATATGTACATATTCTTGCAGAGCTGAACAAATGCAAGGCTGAAAATGTGATGACAGTAGCAGTGGAAAAGTATGTAAAGAAGTGAAATTGTAATAATACATTGATAAGATGAGGATGTTTCGCGAAAGATGAATCATTTGCTCCTTATCTTTTGTGGTATTTCCTTTTTTATGAAATGATTTTTTATGGATAAGCTGTAGAATATTTTAAATAGAATGTTTAGATTTGTATCTAAAATGTATGAATTTTTTTTCTTGAATATAAGGGGCTGAGGAAGATCCCGATGCCTCACGACTTTTTATCCGGATAATCTATCAGCATAGCATGAACCGGAATGCGAGTGAGTGGCATTGCTGTTTTTATCTGTCACTCAATCTTCCATCCGTCTATCCCCCTCTTTTTCAAAGAGAAGTTTACCCCTATGCGATACAGTTTACGTTCATCCATTGCGAACGGTTTTGCATATCCTTTGTCTTCTATCTGTTGTAGCGCCTCTTCGGGTGTACCATCCAGTTTGAACTCTATGATGTAAACGTAGTCCTTGGTTTCTATCACCATATCCATGCGGCTTTCACTGGTGGGACGTTCTACTTTGGTGTAAAATCCCATCATGCGCATTATGATAAAGAAGGCATTCTGAAAATACAATTCAGCATCACCCACAATCTTGTAATCCGTATCGGAGAACATAGTAGAAAGGCGTGTCATGAATTGTTCGGGATTGCCTTTGCGTACATCCGCTATGAAATTTGATACAAAATAGATAGATTCACTGTCTTTTAGAGGGATGTAGTAGGGAACCAGGTACTTGATGAATCCCTCAGCCACTTCCTTGTTGGGAAATCCCAAATGATATATATCGAATTCTTCGTCATACCCTTTTATCGTAAGATACCCGCTTTGGTAAATCACTGCAACAGGGTTATCTTTAAACGATTCCACATCGGTAAGCGTTTTTGCGGTAACTCCTTCGCTCGTAAGGTCAGGCAGGCAGAAATTGTTGTCTTTCAGTAATTTTACGAGGTAAGTAGGAGTACCGGTCTCAAACCAGTAGTTACCGAACTCTTTGGAACGGAAGGTGTTCAGCAGGCTGAAGGGATTGTACATATCTGTTCCGTTCTGGCGGAAGTGATAGCCGTCGTAACGTTCTTTCAGCCGTTGGCAGGCTTCCTCGTAACTGATGCCGTAGTTCTCCGCCATTTCGTGGAGTGGTTCTTCAAAATAAGTGTGTATTTCTTCGTCAGTCATTCCGCAAATAGTCTGGAACTGTCGGTCCATTGAAAGATCTATCAGGTTGTTCAAGTCGCTGAATACGCTGACCTTCCCGAATTTTGTCACTCCCGTCAGGAATCCGAAACGGATATATCTGTCCTGTGTCTTCATTACGGAGTAGAAGGCTTTGAGCGTGTTGCGGTATTCGTTCTGTAACTCATCGTTACCTATGACCTGGAGCATGGGTTTGTCGTATTCGTCCACGAGGATAGCCACGCGCTGGCCAGTCTGTTCGTAGGCGCGGCGGATGATTCCTTTGAACCGTAGTTCGGGGGTGACCTCGCTCGGAGCTGTTCCATAGATGTCTTCCCATTGGCAAAGGGTATCGTTCAGTACATCAATAAGACTGTTCTTTTCGTCATATTTACCCGTATTCAGATCCAAGTGCAGCACCGGATGTTTCGTCCATTCCTTTTCAAGTTGTTCCATCTCCAGTCCCTTGAACAGTTCCTGCTGCCCGTTGAAGTAGGCTTCCAAGGTGCTGATGAGTAAACTTTTTCCGAATCTTCGTGGGCGACTCAGAAAGTAATAGCTGTTCGTATTTGCTAATTGGTAAATTAAGGCAGTTTTGTCCACATAGGCGTATCCGCCCAGGCGAATTTTCTCAAAACTCTGTATTCCGATAGGGTATTTCATACGATAGAACTTTAATCTGTTGCGAAGTTAGTAAAAAAAGTAGGAATAAAAAATGAGGTGGCAAAAAAGCTTTGCCACCTCATTCCTTAATTACCACCTTTCCTTCCTCACCTCAAAGCACGGACATTGTTTCGTCCATTCCATCGGCTCCATTTCTCCATTTCCGTTCCGATCCGGACTCAGGTCGCGATGTCCTACAACTTTTGCATCCGGATAATCCATCAGCAAAGCGCGGACCAGGACGCGGAGTGAGTGGCGCTGCAATGTATCACAATCAGATTGATAAAACGCATCTTAAATTAAGAATTAAAAATTAAAAATTGAAAGGATATGCCGTCATGGCGTGTGCACTGAGTGCACCCAGCACGGCCGAAGCTACGGCGATAATCACTTTCAATACTTTGTCCCAGGTTGTTGATTTTATACTCATAAGATTTTAAAGTTTAGGTTTTAAGTTTTTATCCCAATGGGTTTTCTCCCTGATCACCGTCGCTGCCGCCGGAGCTGCTGCCTCCTGAGCCACTTCCGGGAGTTTTTTCTCCTACGGTGTAAGTGGAGGACTCTTTCAACTGGCCTTCCAGATTAATCTGGGCATTGCTCAGTTCAC
>ERZ791737.379-NODE-379-length-41715-cov-93.093783_pt1 | contig 41715 bp, 36 predicted proteins | sample MGYA00510042_ERZ791737 | MGnify/ENA primary metagenome ERZ791737 (study PRJEB30046, sample SAMN00791965) | human gut metagenome | study: EMG produced TPA metagenomics assembly of the A metagenome-wide association study of gut microbiota in type 2... | reverse complement strand
TTCAATGTTAATGGGCTTAGCCTGACGGCTATGGGATTGAATCCGCCCGATAACACTCCGAAAGGTGTATTTGTGGATGCATTCGGGCGGATTCAATACGCCCCTACGGGGGATGAGAGCGAAATGTGTAGAAAGAATAGCCTCAATACAGAGCAACCCGGTCCCCGCCACCTCAACCAATCCCCTTTTTTTAGCTAATAAAATTAAATTCTGGCGGAAGTGTTAATATAATAGTTACTTTTGTATGATATTTATTCAGTTAATACAAAAACATGTATGGCGAAATCCGATAGTATTATTATCATACCTACCTATAACGAAAAGGAAAATATAGAGAACATCATCCGGGCCGTGTTCGGCTTGGAAAAGTTCTTCCACATATTAATTATAGAAGATAACTCACCCGACGGAACCGCAGACATCGTCCGCACACTACAAACCGAGTTCCCCGACCGCCTCTTTATGCTGGAACGCAAAGGCAAACTGGGACTGGGAACCGCCTACATAGCCGGATTCAAATGGGCGATAGAGCATCAATACGACTTCATATTCGAAATGGATGCCGACTTCAGCCACAACCCCAACGACCTGCCCCGCCTGTACGCCAAATGTGCCCACGAAGGATACGACGTAGCCATCGGCTCGCGCTACGTGAGCGGCGTGAACGTGGTGAACTGGCCCATGGGACGCGTACTGATGTCCTATTTCGCCTCCAAATACGTGCGCATCATCACCGGACTCCCCATACACGACACCACCGCCGGATTCAAATGCTATCGCCGCCAAGTATTGGAAACCATCGAACTGGACAAGATCCGCTTCAAAGGCTACGCCTTCCAGATAGAAATGAAATTCACCGCCTACAAATGCGGATTCCGCATAGCCGAAGTCCCCGTGATCTTTGTGAACCGCGAACTGGGCACTTCAAAGATGAACGGAAGCATCTTCGGCGAAGCCGTATTGGGAGTCATTCAGTTGAAAATGGGTAGCTGGTTCCGCAAATACCCGCAAAAGAAAGGATAAGTTATGAAACGTACATGGATACAGAACGCACGGATCGTGAACGAAGGCAAAACCCTGCACGGTTCCGTAGTAATAGAAGGGGAAGTGATAACCGAAGTGCTGACAGACGGCACAGCCCCCACCCACCCCTGCGATGAAGTGATAGACGCCCAAGGCCACTACTTGATGCCGGGAGTGATTGACGACCACGTGCACTTCCGCGATCCGGGTCTCACCCACAAGGCGGATATGCACACAGAAAGCACCGCAGCAGCAGCCGGAGGGGTAACCAGCTTTATGGATATGCCCAACACCAACCCGCAGACCACCACCGTGGAAGCCCTGAACGCCAAATTTGCCGATGCCGCCACCAAAAGCGTAGTGAATTATTCATTCTACTTCGGCGCAAGCAACACCAATGCCGATGTGCTCCCCACCCTGGACAAAACCCGCATCTGCGGCGTGAAACTGTTCATGGGAGCCAGCACCGGCAATATGCTGGTAGACCGCATGGAGGTATTGCGCAAAGTATTTGCCAACGCCGGAATGCTGATTGCCACACATTGCGAAGAACAATCCATCATCAGCGCCAACACGGCCGCTTTCAAAGAAAAATACGGGGAAGATCCCGATATAAAATATCATCCGCAGATACGCAGCACAGAGGCGTGCATGCATTCCTCCGAACTGGCTATCCGCCTGGCAAAGGAGAACAACGCCCGCCTGCACATCCTGCACATCAGCACAGCGCAGGAACTGGACTTATTTGAGGATAAACCCTTGAGCGAAAAGAAGATTACGGCAGAAGCGTGTGTTTCCCATCTGTACTTCTGCGACAAGGACTACGAAACCTTGCGGGGACGCATCAAGTGCAACCCCTCCATCAAGACCTCCCAGGATCGGGAAGCACTGCGCAAAGCATTGTCTACCAACCGCATAGACGTGATAGGCACAGACCATGCCCCCCATCTGCTGAAAGAAAAAGAAGGAGGTGCACTGAAAGCCGTGTCGGGCATGCCCATGATACAATTCTCACTGGTAGCCGTCATGGAACTGGTGCGCCAAGGAGTATTGAGCATGGAACAACTGGTGCAGAAAATGTGCCATGCCCCGGCAGAGCTGTACAATATAGAAAGACGCGGTTACATCCGTCCCGGTTATCAAGCCGACCTGGTACTGGTGAATCCGGATAAGGAATGGACGGTGACCGCCGACTGCGTTCTGAGCAAATGCGGATGGAGCCCGATGGAAGGTCAACAGTTCCACGCACAAGTAGAAAAGACATTCGTAAATGGCAACCTGGTGTACAACGACAAGAAAGTGGACGAGAGCCATCGCGGACAAGAATTAAGGTTTAAGAGATGATTGTAGATTACAAGATTCACGAAGTAAGCGAATATATCAACTGGATTTATTTCTTCCATGCATGGGGCTTCCAGCCCAAGTTTGCCGCCATTGCGGACATACATGGATGTGACTCGTGCCGTGCCATGTGGCTGGCCGGTTTCCCTGAGGAGGATCGCCCCAAGGCAAGCGAGGCCATGCAGCTTTTCAAGGAAGCCCACCGGATGCTGAATGAACTGGACGCGGACTTCCATACGCACGGAGTATTCCGATTGATGGATGCCAACAGTGACGGTGATGATATACTGATGGACGGAACACGTTTCCCCCTCCTCCGCCAGCAGGCTGCCAAACTGAAGGAAGATGATCCGTTCCTGTGTCTCAGCGACTTCGTCCGTCCCCTGTCTTCGGGCATCACGGACCGGGTAGGCGCATTTGCCACCACCGTAGACGCCTCCATGGAGCAACTCCATGCCGAGGACGACTATAAGCGTATGTTGGTGCAAACCCTCTCCGACCGCCTGGCGGAAGCAACCGCCGAGAAGCTGCACGAGGATGTGCGCAAAAAGACATGGGGATATGCTCCCGATGAGAATCTGAGTGTGAAACAATTACATAATGAAGAATATCAAGGCATCCGCCCGGCAGTGGGTTACCCATCATTGCCCGACCAATCCATCAACTTTTTGCTGGATGAATTGTTAAATATGAAACAGATAGGAATTACTCTAACGGAGAATGGCATGATGAAACCTCATGCTTCGGTCAGTGGACTGATGTTTGCCCACCCCGCTTCGCGCTACTTCTCTATCGGAAAAATAGCCGAAGACCAACTGGCGGACTATGCAGCCCGCCGGGGAATGAGCATGGAAGATATGAAAAAGTTCCTGGCTGCAAACCTGTAAACATCCACCGTAGGGGCGGACCCGTGTGTCCGCCCTAACTAACGGTCACGGCCTTGGGGGTAATACATAACAACTGTACTATGTTATCGGGCGGACACACGGGTCCGCCCCTACGGAAAACCCAAAAAAAACGAATGAATTATGATGCTAATAAAACTATTCCTTTTCTTTCTGGTACTCCTGGTACTACCGGATTTATACATCTATAAAGCCTATATCCGCCGTGTCTCCCAACGATGGATACGCTGGGCATACTGGCTCCCCAGTGCATTCCTTTTACTAGGAATGATACTCATCTTCTCCATCTACGAACCGCGCCCCGAGTCCATGCAACGGCTGAGCAATTTCCTTATCATATTCCTATGCTTTGCCGTGCCCAAGGCCCTTTTCGTCATTGTCATCCTCTTTATGAAACTGCTATACCTCATCTCCGGACGGAAACTTTACGGAGGCTATGTGGCAGCTACCTTGGCACTGGCATCACTGGTCTACGTTCTCTACGGAGTAACCGAAGGAAAACAGCATTTCCAAATCAGGGAAGTGACCATCAGCTCCGACGAACTGCCCGCAGCATTCAACGGTTACCGCATTGTGCAAATATCTGATATTCACTCCGGCAGCTGGACAGGAAACGGCGCCGCCCTGCAAGAAGCAGTAGACATGATCAACGCCCAACAGCCCGACCTGGTACTCTTTACCGGCGACCTGGTGAACAACGTATCCGAAGAACTGGACGAATTTATCCCCATCCTGGGACAGCTGAAAGGAAAGGACGGCGTGTACTCCGTACTGGGAAACCACGACTACTCCCCCTACATAAAATGGAAAACGGAAACCGCCCAGGAAGCCAACCTGAACAGCCTGAAAGAAAAGGAAGCAGCCATGGGCTGGAAACTGCTGAACAACGAACACGTCATTCTGCACCACAACGGGGACAGCATAGCCCTGGTGGGCGTGGAAAACAGCGGCAACCCTCCTTTCCCCAACCACGGCGACCTGCCCAAAGCATTGAAAGGCACGGAAGGAATGTACAAAATATTGATGAGCCACGACCCCACCCACTGGCGCCGGGAAGTATTGCCCGAAAGCGATGTGCAACTGATGCTATCCGGACATACCCACGAAATGCAGTTCAGCATTTTCGGCTTCTCCCCTGCCAAATATGTATATCGCGAACACAACGGTTTATACCGGGAGGGAAAGCAATCCCTGTTTGTCAACATCGGTCTGGGTTATGTGATGTTCCCCATGCGGCTGGGAGCATGGCCGGAAATAACTGTCATTACTTTACGCAAAATATAAAATAGTTTTTTTATCTTTGTCCAACCAAAACTTAGACAAATGAAAGCACTCTATATCCTATATCAGATCTTTATAGCGCTTCCTATATTGATAGTACTGACCCTGCTCACCGCATTGGTTACTATCATTGGTTCATGGATAGGCAGTCCGCACTTCTGGGGATATTACCCGGGGAAAATATGGTCACAGCTTTTCTGCTACGTGTTGCTTATTCCTGTAAAGGTGGTAGGACATCCTGATGTTCTCAAAAAGAAATCTTATGTATTTGTAGCCAACCACCAAGGCTCTTTTGACATCTTCCTGATCTATGGCTTCCTGGGTCGTAACTTTAAGTGGATGATGAAAAAGAGTTTGCGAAAGATGCCTTTTGTGGGCAAGGCTTGCGAGGCTGCGGGACACATATTCGTTGATAAATCGGGTCCCAGGAAGGTAATAGAAACCATAGAGCACGCCCGTAAAGTGTTGCAGAACGGTACTTCATTGGTGGTATTTCCCGAAGGGGCGCGTACCTTTACCGGTCACATGGGGTACTTTAAGAAAGGTGCTTTCCAGTTGGCGGATGATTTGCAGTTGCCTGTGGTTCCGCTTACTATTATCGGTTCTTTCAATATTCTTCCACGCACGGGTGGCTTTGTATCTTGGCATCCGTTGACTTTGGTTGTACATAAACCTATCTATCCGCAATGCCAGGGAATAGAGAATATAAAAGCAACTATGGAAGAGGCTTATCGGGAGATAGAAAAAGGTTTGCCGAAAGAATATCAAGGAAAAGTAGATAATCCGGATCAATAATAAAAAGGTATCTTCGATATTACCCACCGTAGGGGCAGATTGAATCTGCCCGATAACAATTTGCTTTGTGCATTACTCCCAAGGTCGTGACCGCTGGTTCGGGCGGATTCAATCCGCCCCTACGGTAAATGATTACGGTTGACGCCCTCCCTTTAATTTCTCCATATTAGAACGGGCCACCGTCATATATTCCTTTACCAACGGATTATTCTTAAAACTCTCCGGCGCTCCATCCATAATTTCTTCTATCAAAGGAGTAACCACCGGATAAGGGAAATTATTGCACAACATGATGAAAACACCCGGCCCCAACACATTATTATAATTCTTCTGAATAAAATCCTTGGCAAGTGCATTCATCTCAGCAGCCAGCTTTTCACGCTCCTTGGTGATTTCGCTCTGAATTTCGTGCGGATCCTTTCCATCCATAATCATACGACTCTCCTTACGCTCCAGCTCATACGCCTGATCGTCCAAAGAAGTCTTCTTTCCCACAAATTCATACAAGCTGTTATTCAGCGGAGTCCCACTGACTATGATACGTGCATTATCTATCGTTATGGCTATTTTCCCTTTTTCGATAACAAAGGGCATGATACTTTCATCATCCATATACAAGGACGCAATGACAGTAGAGTCTGCCACACCTTCCATTTTGAATATTCCATGAACCACCTCTGCCGAGTCTACATTCAGCATACGGTCCCCATCGGGTACTTTTATAAATAGCATCTTACCATCCAGACGAGAAACAGAAGAATTACCTTCTATCTTATACTCACTGGCACACGAAGTAAACGCCAATAAAGATACTACCGAGAAAAAAAGTTTATTCATGCTCATCTACACCCCTTTACTATTTTTCGGTTACAAAGGTACAATCTATAATTTAGTGACAAAAACATTTTATTAAAATTTAAAACTAAATAGAAGATTATTACCCCGAAGGCGATTTATAGTGCAAATATCCCTCTTTTTTTCTACATTTGTAACCGATATAATGATAAAGATATAACAATTAGTACGCAAAATGAAAAAAATCAAACTTTTATGGCTCGCACTGATGTGCGTGGCATTCTTACCGTCTAAGGCAGACGAAGGTATGTGGTTGCTGCAACTGATGCAAGAGCAACACCTGGCAGACCGCATGAAAGCGCAAGGCTTACAACTGGAAGCGGATGACATCTACAACCCCAACCGGGTTTCACTGAAAGATGCAGTAGGTATCTTTGGCGGAGGATGTACCGGTGAAATCATCTCACCGGACGGACTGATCCTGACCAACCACCACTGTGGCTACGGAGCCATACAGCAACACAGCTCCGTGGAACACGACTACCTGACCGACGGTTTCTGGGCAAAAAGCCGCAAAGAAGAATTGGCTACTCCGGGATTGAAGTTCAAATTCGTGGAACGCATTGTCGATGTAACCGACAAAGTAAACAACAAAGTAAAAGCAGGCGAAGTGAAGGAAGAAGAAACCTTCGGATATAATTTCCTTAAAAAACTGGCCGACGAGGAATTGAAAGCCAGCGACCTGAACGGAAAGCCGGGTATCAGCGCTCAGGTTCTCCCCTTCTATGCAGGAAATAAATTCTATCTGATTTATTTAAAGACTTACAGCGATGTGCGCATGGTTGCCGCACCTCCTTCATCCATCGGTAAATTTGGTGGCGAAACAGACAACTGGATGTGGCCCCGCCATACCTGTGACTTCTCTGTATTTCGTATTTATGCCGATGCCAACGGCGAACCGGCAGAATACAGCGAAAACAACGTCCCTCTGAAAGCCAAAAAACACTTGGCTATCTCACTGAAAGGTATTAACGAAGGTGATTATGCCATGATCATGGGATTCCCCGGCAGCACCAACCGTTACTTAACCCAAAGCGAAGTAAAGCAACGTATGTACTCCACCAACGAACCCCGCATACGCATACGCGGTGTGCGCCAGGATGTTCTGAAAGAAGCAATGGCAGCCAGCGACAAAGTGCGCATTCAGTATGCCAGCAAGTACGCAGGTTCCAGCAACTACTGGAAGAACTCCATCGGTATGAACAAGGCCATCATTGACAATAAAGTACTGGAAACCAAAGCAGAACAGGAAAACAGATTCGCCAAGTTTGCCAAGGAAAAGAACAATGCCGATTATGAAAAGGTAGTGGGACAGATTGATGCCATCGTTGAAAAAGCAAACCCCATATTGTACCAGTTTACTTGCTACAACGAAATATTGAGAAGCGGCATTGAGTTTGGCACTCCTTATATTGTACTGGATAGCCTGGCAGCAGCACTCAAGCAAAAAGATAAAGCCGGTATCCAGAAATATACCAATATGATGAAGGAAACTTATGCCAGCATCCACAACAAAGACTATGACCATGAAGTAGACCGTAAAGTGGCTAAAGCATTATTACCCCTATACGCCGAAATGGTTGCAGCCGATGCTTTACCCGGTTTCTATCACACCATTCAGAAAGATTTCAAAGGAAACTATGATGCTTATGTAGACAATTTGTATGATAACTCTATCTTTTCTAACGAAGCAAACTTCAATAAGTTTATCAACAAACCCAGCATAAAAGCCATTGAGAAAGATCCGATGAAGGCTTTCGTCACTTCTAAATATGAACTGGGAAACAAATTGATGCAAGAAGCAGCCGCCTCTATGAAAGGCATGGAACTGTTGCACAAGACCTATGTACGCGGACTTTGCGATATGTACTCACCGGAACCCAAAGCTCCGGATGCAAACTTCACCATCCGTCTGACTTATGGTAACGTGAAATCATACAACCCCAAAGATGGTGTACATTATAAATATTACACCACCCTGAAAGGCGTAATGGAAAAAGAAGATCCTACCAACCCGGAATTTGTAGTTCCCGCCAAGTTGAAAGCACTGTATGAAGCAAAAGACTTTGGACGCTATGCAATGCCCAACGGTGATATGCCCGCTTGTTTCCTCACTACGAATGACATTACCGGCGGTAATTCAGGTTCTCCGGTTATCAACGGCAATGGCGAACTGATCGGTGCTGCTTTTGATGGCAACTGGGAATCACTGAGTGGTGACATAAACTTTGACAATGATTTGCAGCGTTGTATTGCCGTAGATGTGCGTTATGTATTATTTATCATCGACAAATTGGGTGGATGCAAACACCTGATTGACGAAATGACTATCGTAGAATAATGAAAAAGACACTATTACTCTCCTTATTCAGTCTTACCACCCTTGTCGGCTATGCCGACGAGGGTATGTGGATGCTCACCGATCTGAAAGAACAGAACGCAGCTACCATGTATGACATGGGTCTGGACATCGGCATAGACAAGGTATATTGTCCGGACAGCATCAGCCTGAAAGATGCCGTGGTGCACTTCGGTGGCGGATGCACCGGTGAAATCATTTCATCGGAAGGCCTTGTGCTGACTAACCACCATTGCGGTTACAGCTACATCCAGCAACACAGCTCGGTGGAACACGATTACCTGACAGATGGCTTCTGGGCAATGAACCGCCGGGAAGAACTTCCCTGCAAAGGGCTGACGGTTACTTTCATAGACAAGATACTGGATGTTACTCCTTATGTAAAAGAGCAGTTGGCAAAGGATGAAGATCCCGAAGGGCTGAACTACCTCTCTCCTTCTTACCTGAGCAAGGTAGCAGAGCGCTTTGCCAAACAAGAGAACATAGAGGTGACCCCATTTACAGCCTTGGAGTTGAAACCGTTTTATGGCGCTAACCGCTATTACTTGTTTGTAAAAACCATCTACAAGGATGTACGCATGGTAGGCGCTCCCCCTTCTTCTATCGGAAAGTTTGGTGCAGATACCGACAACTGGATGTGGCCCCGTCATTGCGGTGACTTCTCCATGTTCCGCATCTATGCCACTCCCGATGGAAAACCGGCGGATTACAGCGAAACCAATGTACCGTTCAAAGTAAAGAAACACCTGGCAATCAATCTGGGTGGAGTAAAAGAAGGTGATTTCACTTTCGTCATGGGTTTCCCCGGACGCAACTGGCGTTACATGATTTCGGACGAAGTGGAAGAACGTATGCAGACTACCAACTTTATGCGCAAGACAGTCCGCACCGTCCGCCTGAACAACCTGTTGGAAGAAATGCTGAAAAGCGATAAAGTGCGTATTCAGTATGCCAGCAAGTATGCTTCATCTGCCAACTACTGGAAGAATGCCATCGGCATGAATGAAGGATTGGTTCATCTGAATGTACTCGATACCAAAAGAAAGCAACAAGAAAAATTGCTTGCATACGGCCGTGAAACCGGAACGGATGCTTATCAAAAAGCATTCGATGCCATACGCGACATTGTGAGCAAACGCCATGATGCCGTATATCATCAACAGGCTATCTATGAGGTTTGCAAACTGGGTACTGAGTTCTACAAGATCCCCTCCACAGACAAACTGCTGAAAGCACTGAAAGCCGGAAATAAAGAAGACATAGAAAAAGCGACTGCCAAGCTGAAAACCAACTTTGACAAGTTCTATAATAAGGATTATAGTGCGGAGGTAGACCGCAAGGTATCCAAAGCCCTGCTAAAGACTTATGCGGATTTGATTCCTGCCGAACAGCGTATCAGCATCTTCAACGTGATAAACAAACGATTCAAAGGAGATATAGACACCTTTGTTGATGCTTGTTTTGATACTTCTATTTTCCGCAGCCATGAAGCATTCGATCATTTTATAGCCAAACCGGATGCAAAGACGATTGAAAATGACTTGATGGTGCAATACGCTAAGTCTGTAGACGAAGGCTATGCTGATACGGACAAAGCCATGAAGGCTGAAACAGATGCATACAACCTGGCTCACAAGACTTGGGTGGAAGGTATGATGAAGCTGAAACAGCATGAAGGTACGCCGATTTATCCGGATGCCAACTCTACACTGCGCCTCACTTATGGTAAAATAGGTTCTTACAGTCCTAAAGATGGAGTGGAATATAATTATTACACCACACTGAAAGGCGTAATGGAAAAGGAAGATCCCAATAACTATGAGTTCGTGGTTCCTGCCAAGCTGAAAGACTTGTATAATCACAAAGACTTTGGCCGCTATGCCATGAAGAATGGCGAAATGCCCATTTGTTTCGTTACCGGAACAGACAATACGGGTGGCAACTCCGGTTCTCCCGTATTCAATAGTAAAGGTGAATTGATAGGTACCGGCTTTGACCGTAATTACGAAGGACTTACCGGTGATATTGCTTATAATCCGCAGTTGCAACGTGCTGCCTGTGTGGACATCCGCTATACTTTATTCATTATTGATAAGTTTGCGGGAGCCAAACATTTGGTAGATGAAATGACTATTGTGGAATAACTACTAAAAAGGTCTTAGGACATCTTCGGGAAGATCTCCTAAGACCTTCTAAATATTCTCCCTATTGTTTTTCCAAACTGTCAAGAGAGCATTCTTCACTTGAATCACACTATATAGTCAAGAATTACACACCGCGAAAAGGTAGATAACACACCGCGAAAAATATTTTTGCCGGTGTCTAATCTTGCATTACACACCGGCAAATTACACCTTCCATTTATCCCTCTCCATTATTTTCTATTTTTAAGGGGTAAATTACAATTTTGTCACGGCGGTCATTATCAAGTACTTACAAATATTTCATTTACTCAGAAGCCTCAGAACGGCGATTTGTGAAAAGTTGCGACACGACTTCACCCTTTGTCCCTTGCAAATTTGACGCGCTTTTTTCAGCACGTTTTTTACAAACGCTTTTTCTCCTTTTCCAGCTCCTGCGGAATGCGGAAAGCCGTATAAAGCTGAAGCACAGCAGCAATGGACAGGCACACCACCCATTCATTACGCTTCATGGTAAACATCAGCACACCGGTAAACACCAACGCAATGGCACCGAATATCTGCTGCTTGCGCAGACGCTTGATGATGAAATTCGTTCCATCATAGCGGCCGCCCATCACCTGCACATAACCAAACATGACTGCACCCAATGTATATAAATAAGGTGCATACTCCCAGCGGGTGATTTGCAATACCGCACCAATCAGCAGGAGGATAGCTCCTGCCATAGAGATTATATTATAAGATTTACTCATTCTTCAAACACAAAAATATCCTCATTAGGCTTCTTCATCAGATACTTCTCGCGGGCAATCTTCTCCAATGCTTCGGGATTGGTAGTCAACTCCTTCAACTTCTCCGTATCTTCTTCGTATTGCTTTTGGTATTTCTCGATTTCACTATTTAGTGTACTTATTTCATTGCGGTGCTTTATCCGCTGAATCAAGCTGTTCTCGTCCAGGAAACCGATAACCACAATAAAGATCAGCACCGTAATTAAATACTTATGGCGCCGGATGTAGTTCCAAATAGTCAGCAATTTACTCATATGAATCTTCCTTTTACTTCTGCCACAAAGATACATGATAATCTTTTAAGTTTCTCGCTCTCTCCTAAAAAAGATTATAATTTTTAGCTCCCCACCTATTTTTATTGATCGGCAAAGAAGGAAGCGCCAATCTCATAAATTACCTGAATTATCAATGAAGTACGAGAACAATGGAAGAAAAAAAGCCCCATAAAGAATGGACAAATTGTTTTTTATCCGTACTTTTGCAAAACTCATTATAGAAAAAAGGAACTCCGCTTATGGAAAATTATATCGTATCGGCTCGAAAGTATCGTCCCGCTACCTTTGAATCGGTTGTGGGACAACGGGCGTTGACCACTACCCTGAAAAATGCTATTGCTACCGGCAAGCTGGCACACGCCTACCTGTTCTGCGGACCGCGCGGGGTGGGTAAAACCACTTGTGCACGTATCTTTGCAAAGACCATCAATTGCCAGACTCCGACGGCCGACGGCGAAGCGTGCAACCAGTGCGAATCATGCCTGGCTTTCAATGAACAGCGCTCTTACAACATACATGAGCTGGATGCTGCCAGCAACAACTCGGTAGAAGACATTCGTTCATTGATAGAGCAAGTACGCATCCCACCGCAAATCGGTAAATACAAAGTGTATATCATCGACGAGGTGCATATGCTGTCGCAAGCCGCCTTCAATGCTTTCCTGAAAACATTGGAAGAACCGCCTCATCATGCCATCTTTATCCTTGCCACCACCGAGAAGCATAAGATTCTGCCCACCATCCTGAGCCGTTGCCAAATCTATGATTTCAACCGCATCAGCGTGAATGATACCGTGGAGCATCTGCAATATGTGGCCAAACAGGAGAATATCAATGCAGAACCCGAAGCCCTGACTGTCATTGGGCAGAAAGCGGACGGAGGTATGCGTGATGCACTTTCTATCTTTGACCAAGTGGTGAGTTTTACAGGCGGGAACATTACTTATAAAAGCGTAATCGAGAACCTGAACGTCCTGGACTACGAATATTATTTCAAGCTGACGGACTGCCTGCTGGAAAATAAAGTGCAGGATTCCATGTTGCTGTTCAATGAAATCTTGAAGAAAGGTTTTGATGGCAGCCACTTCATTACCGGACTTTCTTCACATTTCCGCGACTTGCTGGTAAGCAAAGACCCGTCCACGCTGCAATTACTGGAGGTGGGGGCAAGCATCAGGGAACGCTACCAGGCGCAAGCCCAAAAGTGCGACCCCAAGTTTTTGTATCGCGCCATGAAGTTGTGTAATGACTGTGATTTGAACTACCGCGCCAGTAAGAACAAACGCCTGTTGGTAGAGTTGACATTGATACAATGTGCCCAGCTCACCCTGCCCGACGGCGATGATGTGAGTGGTGGGCGTCGCCCTAAACAGATTATAAAACCCATATTTACGCAGCAAGTGGCTCCTGTAGCCGCCACGCAGTCACAGCCTCAGGCTCCGGCTGCCGCCGCACAAACACCGGCATCAGTCGGCACATCCGCAACTCCGGTACAGGGTGCGGATAATCATGGAGCGAATACGGGTCACCAAAGCCCGCTGCCTCAGATGAAGGAAGAAAAGAAGATTCCAGTATTCAAGGCGGGCTCAATCGGTATATCCCTACGCCGTCCCTCACAGGAACAGGCAACAGAGAAAAAGGAGGCAAGAAATGCCGCCACCGCTATTCAGAATGATGCTACTTACGAGGACTACATTTTTAATGAAAAGGACTTGGATTATTACTGGCGTGAGTTTGCAGCGTCTCTTCCTGTAGAGGAGAAAGCAAACTCTGCCCGAATGATGAATATGCATCCCCACCTGCTGAATGATACTACTTTTGAAGTGACAGTGGATAATGATATGGTGGAAAAATATATGGTGCAGTTAACGCCTTCCATCCAAAATCATTTGCGCCAGCGTTTGCATAATCGGAAAATTACAATGGTTGTACGTGTCAGTGCACCGACGGAGAATGTACGTGCATATAGTCACTTGGAGCGTTTCCAGATGATGAGTAAGAAGAATCCTAATTTGTTGAAGTTGAAAGAGGAATTGGGGCTGGAGTTATCTTAGAACATCTATTAAATTGCTTACTGTAGAGACAGGGGTTGCCTGCCCAAATACATAAAGCGAACTATTTTCGGGCGGGCGAACCCCGCCCCTACAGTAAAAGGATAACAAATTATTATTTTATTCCTCTCATTTCCATTTTCTTTTTTCAAAGAAATTATAAGTTGTGATTGCGCAAACGATATTGCGCTAATTCCTCATACTTTGTTCCTGGACGGCCATAGTTGCAATAGGGATAGATGGAGATGCCGCCGCGCGGGGTAAAGATTCCTGTTACTTCAATGTATTTAGGATCCATGAGTTTTATCAGATCCTTCATTATAATATTCACGCAATCTTCATGGAAATCACCATGATTGCGGAAACTGAACAGGTAGAGTTTCAGGCTCTTGCTTTCTACCATTTTTATATCTGGTAGGTAGGAGATGCGGATTTCAGCGAAGTCCGGCTGTCCGGTGATGGGACAGAGGCTGGTGAATTCCGGGCAGTTAAAACGTACCCAGTAGTCGTTTTCGGGATGTTTGTTTATAAAAGATTCCAGTACTTCCGGGGCATAATCCTGTTTGTACTCGGTTTTTGTTCCTAATATTGTTAGTTCGTCTTTTCTTTCCATAATTATTTTAGTTTTTTCTATTTTGGTGAAGGAGTTCATTTTGGAACGGTTTTGAATCAATTCCCGTAGGGGCGGGGTCTGCCCGCCCGATAACATTCCGAATGGTGTAATCGTGTATGTATTCGGGCGGGCAAACCCCGCCCCTACGGTGGATAATTTGATTCATGTCCGTTCCGTTATAAACCAACTCCACCATCTATTACTTATTCTTACTTTCCAAATACTTTTCCAGCCCTTCCCTACGAAGCTTGCATGCCGGACAATGCCCGCAACCATCTCCTTGCACCCCATTATAACAAGTCAATGTCTCATGACGAATCAAGTCAAGCACTCCCAGTTCATCAGCCAGCGCCCATGTTTCCGCCTTATCAATCCACATCAATGGTGTATGAAGCACAAACTGCTCGTCCATCGCAAGATTCAGCGTCACATTCAATGACTTAATAAACGCATCCCTACAATCCGGATAACCACTGAAATCAGTCTGCGAAACTCCTGTTACAATATGATTAACCCCCATCTCACGCGCATAAACGGCAGCAATGCTCAGAAAGAACAAGTTACGCCCCGGCACAAAGGTATTAGGGAAACTATCAGCAGGCTTTTCCTGATCCATTACCAGACTGGTATCCGTTAAAGAATTCTTTCCCAAATGACCGATGAACGAAACGTCCATCGCCTTAAACTCCACCCCTGCCTTCCGGGCAATGTCACGTGCCAGTTCCACTTCCTTCACATGTTTCTGCCCATAAATAAAACTCAGAGCATACACTTTGCGAAAATGCTTCTTTGCCCAAAACAGGCAAGTGGTTGAGTCCTGCCCTCCGCTGAACACAACCAATGCATCACTTTTATTCATCATCTTATAGTTCTTTGATTTTTAATACATTATATGAGATATGCTCATCATAAACATCACTGCCATCCACCTTCTTAATGTAATTGACCACACGGATAGTAACAGGCAGAATAATGATTTCATAAAGAGTCTTGAGTACAGCCTGAATAATCATCATCTTTATCAATTCCCCCACAGGCATCAGTCCGCCGAAAGCCACCGGAAAGAAGATCAGAGAATCGGCACTCTCCCCCACCAATGTGGAAGTAATGGCGCGAAGTGAAAAGTTCTTTCCCCCCGAAGCCAGTTTCATCTTGCTCATAACGTAAGCATTGAGGAATGAACCGACCAAAAATGCCGTCAGACTGGCAACTGCAATACGCGGAGCCATTCCGAATACAAAATTAAAGCCTTCCTCTCCTTCCCAAAAAGGCGCAGCGGGCATCATAATGGCAAGTTGCCCCAAAGCTACCACCATGAAGTTCATGACAAAGCCCATCCAAATGATGAGACGCGCCTTGCGAAAGCCCCATACTTCGGCTATACAATCATTGATAATGTAAGAGATAGGGAAAACAACCAAACCGGCAGTTGCCGTGATCTTCCAGATCTGGACGACTTTGGTTTCCAATAAATTTGCCGCAACAAGACATACACAAAACAGTATGCCGAGCAACATAAACGATACAGATACAGTATTATTCTTTTTCATTTTCCTGTTTTTTACGTGGTGTTCTAGAATACACGACCGCTATTCACGGCATCATACGTCTATTATTTAATTCGGGCTGCAAAGTTAGAAATTATTTTCGAGGTAGCTGAATATAATTACATTAAATATTCTTATCAAGAAGAATAGAGTTTATGTATTCGGGCAGACACACAGGTCTGCCCCTACTAGTTAAAAAAATGATCTTTTATTATTCAAATAGAGCGATTGTCTTCTTTATAATCCCGATACATTCTCTTAATTCTTCCTCCGTAATGACCAACGGCGGAGCAAAACGAATAATATTAGTATGAGTCGGTTTAGCCAACAAACCGTTTTCAGCCAACTTCAAACATATTTCCCATGCCAGATCCTTCGTTTCATCATTATTGATTATCAATGCATTCAATAGTCCTTTGCCCCGCACAAAAGAAGCTACGCGAGAATTTTCACACAGTTTTCCCATCTCTGCCCTGAATATCAGTCCCAGTCCATAAGCTCTGTCTGCCAACTTTTCATCGCGCACCACCTCCAACGCAGTCACAGCCACCGCCGCGGCAATGGGATTTCCACCGAAAGTGGAGCCATGCTGTCCCGGACGGATCACATCCATCACCTCATTGCGTGACAATACCGCAGATACAGGACACACGCCGCCTGATAAAGCCTTTCCCAAAATCAGGATATCCGGATGAACATCCTCATAGTCACAGGCCAGTAATTTTCCTGTGCGGGCAATGCCGGTCTGCACCTCATCGGCTATAAAAAGAACATTGTGCGAACGGCACAAGTCGTAACATTTCTTTAAATAGCCTTCATCGGGTACATAGGCACCTGCCTCTCCCTGAATGGGTTCAACCAGAAATCCGGCTACATTAGGATGTTCTTCCAGTACCTTTCCCAACGCTTCGGCATCATTGTAAGGTATCACAATAAAACCGGGAGTAAAAGGCCCATAGTTATTGTAAGCATCCGGATCAATAGAGAAAGAAACAATGGTGGTAGTCCGTCCATGGAAATTATTACGGCATACAACGATTTCCGCGGTATCTTTGGGAAGCTTTTTCACTTCATAAGCCCATTTGCGGCAAAGTTTCAATGCGGTTTCTACTGCTTCAGCACCCGTATTCATCGGTAAAACTTTATCATATCCGAAATAGCGGGTGACAAATTCTTCATACCGCCCCAACTGACTGTTATAAAAAGCACGTGAAGTCAAAGTCAGTTTTTGCGCCTGTTTTACCAACGTATCAATGATACGCGGATGGCAATGCCCTTGATTCACTGCCGAATAAGCAGAAAGAAAATCATAATATTTCTTACCTTCCACATCCCATACAAACACACCTTCTCCTTTGTCCAGTACCACAGGAACAGGATGATAATTGTGTGCTCCGTATTTATTTTCAAGCTCCATCAGTTGAGCTGCTGATAATTTTGTATCCATAGACTTATTCTGTTTTAATGTTTTCCTTTTCTCAAAAAAATTTCCGCCATCATGCAGCGGGCACTTCCCCCTCCCAAGGTTTCAATGGTGGGAATAGACATGGGAAGTAACGTGTTATATTTAGACAATCGCTGCAACTGGACTTCATCCAAAGAATCGTAAGCGCTTTGAGACATCACCAGGAACAACTCTCCTTTCTCATTCTCCACCTGAAGCATGTTTCCGGCAAAATGATGCATCTGCTCCTCGGATATGGCAATAATTTCTTTTCCCTTATTCTGCAACAAATGGCAAACAGCCTCACGTTCCTTTGGATGATCTATGCTATCCAAACAAATAACGGCATAATCTGTCGCCACACACATCATGACATTGGTGTGGTAAATAGGCAATCGTTGGCCGTCCACCGTCTGATTGGCGTGAAAAGCCACCGGGACGAAAATTTGTTCCTTACAGAACTGAAGAAATAATTCTTCGTCCACCCGTTGCGACAAAGCCGCATAAGCATAGCGGTTCACCCTATCCAGAATGATTCCTCCGGTTCCTTCCAAAAACCGGTTCTCTTTTTCAAAATCCGTATAATCAACCTTACGACGGATCAGGAAGCCTTCCGACTCTATCCGCTGCAAAATGTCCTCCCGTCTTTCCGCCCTGCGGTTTTCTGCAAACATGGGATACAGCACTACGGTTCCGTCATCGTGAAAGGATATCCAGTTATTCGGGAATATAGAATCCGGAGTATGAGGAACAAGCGTATCCTGCACTACCACTACATCTATACCGTTTGCACGTAGTTTATCAACCATACCCCGAAATTCTTTCAAAGCCCGGGCTTGCACAGTGTCACCTTCCGCAACTGTCCGCTGCTGGAAATAATTATTGGCCGCTGTTTCTTCATTGAACCCGAAAGCCACGGGTTCTACCATCAAAATGTGGTTTGTCGTTTGTTTTGTTCTAATCATTTTCTCTGATTAATGGTAAGGTGGAGCAGCGCAATAGTCCGCCCATCTTTGATATTTCATAATAAGGTACACGCTCTACAATCATTCCCCATGCCTCCTCCATAAAAGTGTTCAGACGGGTAAAATTCTTTTCGGACACCACCACTGTAGGAGAAATGGAAAAGACATTCGTATTCATGTAATACATCTCCTCCTGAGTTATCTCAAAGACATTTTCCTTGCCAAATAAGTCGAGCAGTGTATAATAATCCTGAGGGTGCATAAAGCCGTCCTTATAAATAATCGCATGGCTTTTTCCTACCGGCATAAAGGTACAGTCCAAATGCAAAATTCCCGCACGAGGGTCTGTATTATGCTTTTTCAGTTCCAAAGGAATGAATATTTTCTCCGGACAAATTTCTTTCAAAAAAGAAAAGGCGTATTTATTGGTGCGGGCCGTCTTCATCTGCGGATAATCAGGCTGCGTATAAAGGCCTACGAAAACAATGTTATTGTAAAGCACCACATCACCTCCCTCTACGTGCGCCTTCTCGGGAAGGTTGAAAATCTTGTTATAGGCTATCTGATTATAAACCACTTCGTATGCTTCCTTCTCATCTTCACGATTGGGAATTATATTGGAAACAATAATCTTGTCATCAATCACAAAGCCCACATCACGGGCAAACACCTGATTGCAATTCTCCAGTGTCCACGGGCGATAGACCTGCACTCCATACTTCAACAATACGCTTTCAAAGCATTTCATCTCTCTAAAGATATCCTCTTCATGGGGGTACACGTTATTCAATACAGACTCGTATGACTTGGCATCATAAGCCTCTTCCAGCGTGGGGACTTTCCCTATGGAACCGGGTTGTCCAAGCACCACAGCTTTTAATGTAGAAGTTTCATTCTTTATGTTAAGCTGCATAAATCTAATATATTTATGCAAATATAAGAAGATTACTCAACTAAACAAATGAATTGCCCGAATAATTCTACCTTATTGATTTATACATTATATTTGTAACCGAGAAAAGAATAGAAGATGAAAAAACAAGAACTTTATAACAAGGTTATCGCTTATTTTCAAGAAGCCATGCCTGTAGCCGAGACAGAACTTCATTACAATAATCCGTTTGAATTATTGATAGCAGTTATTCTGAGTGCACAGTGCACGGATAAGCGGGTGAACATGATTACTCCGCCCCTCTATCGGGATTTCCCTACGCCAGAGGCGTTGGCGGCTTCTACTCCGGAAGTGATTTATGAGTATATCCGCAGTGTGAGCTATCCCAACAACAAAGCAAAACACTTGGTAGGAATGGCGCAAATGCTGGTGAAAGATTTCAATAGTGAAGTGCCGGGCACGCTGGAAGAACTGATAAAACTACCGGGAGTAGGACGAAAAACGGCTAATGTGATACAAAGTGTAGTGTTTAATAAAGCGGCGATGGCGGTAGATACGCATGTGTTCCGCGTAAGCCACCGCATCGGACTGGTTCCGCAGACTTGTACTACACCGCTGGCTACGGAGAAATATTTAATGAAATATATTCCGAAGGCGATTGTGCCGACGGCTCATCATTGGCTGATTCTGCATGGAAGATATGTGTGCGTGGCACGCACGCCGAAGTGTACGGAATGCGGACTGAACGGGCTTTGCCAGTATTCGCTGAAACCGACACTGTAAATGGGCGGAACTAAAATTTGCTATCATTTTGCTGTAGGGGCAGATTGAATCTGCCCGATAACAGTTTCTTTGTGTATACGGGCGGATTCAATCCGCCCCTACGGAAAATGTTATCTTTGGATAGTCAGGCCATCATAGGCAAAGTGCACATGGGGCGGAAGATATTGCTCCGCATCTGCATGTAACCCTATCTGGTGGCTCATATGAATGAAATAAGTTTCTTTGGCTCCAATCCGTTTTGTATTTTCCAATGCTTCCTGCACATTCTGATGAGTAGTGTGAGGTCCGGGACGCAAGGCATTCATTACCAACACATCCAGTCCTTGCAACAACTCATATTCAGACTCGGGCATAGTTAGCATATCGGTAATCCATGCCATCTTTCCGATGCGATAACCCAAGATAGGAAGTTTGCCGTGCATCACACGGATGGGCATTACTTCCACTTTCTTTCCTTCGGGATTACTGACGATGAAAGGGGCATCGGGCACAATCTCCTCCAAGGTGATACGGGGGACTCCCGGATAAAGATGTTCTGCAAAACAATAAGGTATGCGCTGGCGTAATCGCTCGGCTGTATATTGCTCTGCATAAACAGGAACATCACGAAAACGGCAGAAAGGACGCAAATCGTCCAAACCACCCACATGGTCATAATGTTCATGGCTGATCAGCACCCCGTCCAAGGGTTTGAAATCATTTAATCGTATCATTTGCTCGCGGAAATCCGGACCGCAATCTATCAGGATGCGTATCCCGTCCGTTTCTACCAGTCCCGAACAACGCAAACGGTTGTCTCGCGGGTCACTGCTGGTACATACCGGGCATTTGCACCCTATTTCGGGCACTCCCGTAGATGTTCCGCTGCCAAGTATTGTAATCTTCATATGGATCTCTATATAAAATTCACCTCGGGAGAAATACTTATCCCGAACTTTTGTTGCACAGACTCCTGTATTTGGCGGGCAAGTGAGATGACTTCATCACCTGTTGCCCCTCCGCAATTCACCAATACCAACGCCTGTTTAGTATGAACACCTGCGCGCCCCACTTGTTTACCTTTCCATCCACAACGGTCTATCATCCATGCAGCAGGAATCTTTACCCGGTCGCCATCCACATCATAGTGCGGCATATCGGGATATTGCTGTTGCAAAGCCTCGAACCGGGCACGTGGCACCATGGGATTCATAAAGAAACTTCCGGCATTTCCCTGCACCTTGGGATCGGGCAATTTCACCTCTCTAACGGCAATAATCGTATTGCGTACATTCTCCAAAGTCACTTCACAACCGCGTTTCGCCAATTCACCCTGCACATTTCCATATTCCAGGTTGAAGACAGGCTGTTTACTCAGACGGTAAGTAACGTATGTCACTATGTATTTCCCTCTTAATTCTTTCTTGAAGATACTTTCACGATAGGCATACCGGCATTCTTCATTACTGAAAACCCGTTCCGTGCCGGTTTCCACTGCAAGAGTTTCCACCTTTACGATCAAGTCTTTGGCTTCGGCACCGTATGCACCGATATTCTGAACAGCAGACGCACCTACCTCTCCGGGAATCAATGACAGGTTTTCAGCCCCATACCAACCGTTGCCCACGGCATAGGCCACAAAATCATCCCACACTTCACCGGCTCCTACCCTCACCTTTACTTCCCTATCGTCTTCATCCACCACTTCATAGCCACGGATAGCCGAGTGCAAAACAGTTCCAGCATAATCTCCCGTAAAGAGCAGATTACTTCCGCCCCCTATATGCAGCCATTGCCCGGACAAATAGTTGTTATCCGACAAGATTGTTTTCAGTTCCGCCACCGAGTCATACTCTACAAACACAGAGGCCTTTACATCCATGCCGAATGTATTGTGCGATAGCAAAGGGTAGTTCTTTATTTCTTTCATTTATCGTGTATCAATCGCTTAAATCCTCAAACTGCATCAGCTTCCACACACCGTGGCGGCGTTCAAAGTAAAGCGTATTATTAAATCCATTGCCAAAGCCCTTCATCTCAATCACCTTGGTATTGGAATCAGGATTCTCATTCTGGCCATAATTCACATTGGTCAAATTCTCACGCGGCAATGCCGGTTGAAAAGCAAACCATTGTCCGGGCTCCAGCGTGGTTTCCAATATCTGGAATTCATCCTCCGGGTCGGCAGTGACAAATTTCAACGGATTATGCAGACGCGACAACTGGAAGATGGAATCATTGGCAAAATGCTCATAGAATTCATAAAAGTCCTCTTTCCCGTCATCCTTTTTCGGCATATCGGCAAAGTCAACAGCTTCCAGTTTCCACAGCCCCTGCAACCGTTCAAAGTAATAACGCTTCATCTGTCCGGTCTTCAGATAGATCCATTCCACCTTTACACTGGTCATGCCGGTATCCTTCTCCATCTCCATATCCTCCGCCGTATCAAAAAGTACCGTGTAGGCATCTTGCTGACTGAACAAAGGATCGTGTTTCCAGTCCTTTTTCTCTATATGCTCCTTTTTATCCATAGTATAATAAGGTAAAGGGAACACGATGCGCGACAGTTGCAGCTTCTTGTCGATGGCAAAGTTATAGAAGAAATCGGCAAAACTCTCATCGGCCGTAGCGGGAACCATCGGTTCGTCCTCTACTGTCGCCATCGCTTCTGTTGTATCAGGGATTGCAGTCAGCGAATCAATTTCTTCTGTGAGCGTCTCGAAGGGGTTCATATTCTTTTTCCCGCCTCCACAGGAGCTTATCAGCATGAGCAGACAAACTCCGATTATTAGTTTTCTCATTTTCTATTTAGAAAAATTCGATGCAAAAGTATCTATTTTTTTAGTTTTCAGCAAAATATTCGGTTTAATTCGTTAACTTTGCGTCCACTTAAAAAATAAAGAAGAAAGTATGTTAGCTAAAATAGAACAATTACTTCAGGAAATTGAAGGCTTGAAAGCAGCCAATGCGGAGGAATTGGAAGCCCTGCGCATTAAATATCTTAGCAAAAAAGGAGCAATCAATGACTTGATGGCAGATTTCCGCAATGTAGCTGCCGAGCAGAAAAAAGAAGTGGGTATGAAACTGAATGAGCTGAAAAACAAGGCTCAGGAACGTATCACTGCTTTGAAAGAAGCGTTCGAAACTCAGGACAACGGCGCTGCCGAGTTGGATCTTACCCGCACGGCCTACCCCATTGAACTGGGAACACGCCATCCGCTGAATATTGTAAAGAACGAAATTATAGATATATTCCACCGTCTGGGCTTCAGCATAGCCGATGGTCCCGAAATAGAAGACGACTGGCACGTATTTACATCCATGAACTTTGCCGAAGACCATCCCGCACGCGATATGCAGGATACTTTCTTTATAGAAGCAAACTCGGAAGATGTAGCCAAGAACATTGTGCTGCGCACCCATACTTCTTCCGTACAGGCAAGAGTGATGGAAAAGACACAGCCGCCTATCCGCATCATCTGTCCGGGACGTGTTTACCGCAACGAGGCAATCAGCTATCGGGCACACGCTTTCTTTCACCAGGTGGAAGCATTGTATATAGACAAGAATGTATCTTTCACGGACTTGAAGCAGGTATTGTTATTGTTCGCCAAAGAAATGTTTGGTGCAGAAACCCAGATTCGTCTGCGTCCGTCCTACTTCCCGTTCACTGAGCCCAGTGCCGAAATGGACATCAGCTGTAATATATGCGGCGGTAAAGGTTGCCCGTTCTGTAAAGGTACAGGTTGGGTGGAAATCTTGGGTTGCGGCATGGTAGACCCGAATGTATTGGAAGCAAACGGCATTGACAGCAAAGTTTACTCCGGTTATGCACTGGGTATGGGTATTGAACGCATCACCAACCTGAAATACCGCGTAAACGACTTGCGACTGTTCTCTGAAAACGATACCCGTTTCTTGAAAGAGTTCGAAGCCGCCAATTAATAGAAGTTTCTTTTTTTATAAATAAAACGGTTAATGGACGAGTTTCGGCTCTGTTCATTAATCGTTTCTTTATATACAAATATTTATGAAAGATAAGCTAATTACCAAGAGTTACATAGAAATTTTGTCTGCCAATTTTCTATTATACTTCGGCTTTTATCTGCTGATGCCGGTACTGCCGTTCTATCTTTCCGAGGTTTTCCATAGCGAAAACGGAACCATTGGCATTATACTTTCGTGTTATACTGTGGCAGCACTCTGCATCCGCCCGTTCTCCGGTTACCTGCTGGATACACTGGCCCGAAAGCCCCTTTACTTATTAGCTTATTTCCTGTTCACGGCAGCCTTTGGCGGTTACCTGCTGGCGGGGACATTGACTCTTTTTACCCTTATCCGTATCTTTCACGGACTGGCGTTCGGAACGGTGACCGTAGCCGGAAACACAGTTGTCATTGATATTATGCCCAGTTCCCGACGCGGAGAGGGATTGGGATATTACGGCATGATGAACAATACGGCCATGAGCATAGGCCCTATGGTGGGATTATTCCTGCATGATGTTTATTCATTCGAAGTCATCTTTTGGTGTGCCCTTATCAGTTGTGCACTGGGATTCATCATGGCTTCCCTGGTACAAACGCCTGCCAAGGAGCCGGTGAAAAGAGAGCCTATCTCACTAGACCGCTTTATTTTGCTGAAAGGTATTCCTGCCGGCATTTGCCTGTTGCTGCTGTCCGTTCCCTACGGAATGACTTCCAACTACATAGCCATGTATGCCCTGCAAATAGGTATCACTGCCGAAACCGGATTCTTCTTTACTTTCATGGCATTCGGCATGGCCACCAGCCGGTTGTTCAGCGGACGCCTGGTAGACCGCGGCAAGATAACGCAAGTAATAGAAGCCGGATTGTATCTGGTATGTTTCTGTTTCTTCGGACTGAGTGCCTGCGGATGGCTGATAGATTGGAGCGTCCAATGGACTACTTATTTCTTTTTCTTTATCGCCCTGCTACTGGGTATAGGTTTCGGAACCATGTTTCCTGCATTCAACACCTTGTTTGTAAACCTGGCCCCCAATAGCCAGCGCGGCACTGCCACCAGCACTTATCTTACTTCGTGGGATGTGGGTATCGGGGCAGGTATGCTGTTAGGAGGATACATAGCACAAATAGCCACCTTCAAGATGGCCTATCTGTTTGGAGCCGTGCTCACCGTCATTTCCTTATTTTATTTCAGAAGGAAGGTTGCGCCGCATTTTCATCGGCACAAGTTGCGTTAATCCTTATACGTCAGCACCATGATATGGGAAAGTTTATCATTCACCAGCGACAACTGGGTGGAAAGGATAAACGAATGAAACATAGCCGCATTTTCTAATAAGAAACCGGGCAGATAAGGTGCAAAACGTTTGGGTTCTTCGGATACTTTATTCATATCCGCCACCAACATGAAAGCGGCCTCGCGCGAGAGGTTTGCCACACATTCATTAAATAAGGTACGTCTGTTTCTTTCGCATGCTTCATCCATGTATGCCGACATGGATTCCTTGTCGGCGGAAATAATAAGGCTATCTTCGCATACATCCGGAATATTCTTCAATTTCTCTGCCATCTGGAGGATACAGCTACAAGTATCGGGCATATAAGTATCTCCGGTAAGGTAGACCACATCACTGTTCATATGGAAATCAAACTCACTCCAGCATCCTTTATTGTCCTGCAGGAAAGGCATAGAAGGAGTACGCCCGTACAGGGTCAGGAAATTATGCGATTTCTTTTTCTGCATTGCTTTTGAGAATACAACATCATTGATCAATGCTTTTTCTTCGTCCTCCCTTGCATCAATCACCTGTTCTATCAACCGCTTCTGATAACTCACCACATAGAATCCCGCCTCACTGTAAACAGCCAGGAAATCATCATTACTCAACGGATAGACATAGATATTCTTACCTCTATATTTTTCTTTCTTCGGTGAAAAATCCTTTGGAGCCCGTTCCTGCAACATATCTCCCAAAGTCTTTTCGTCACTATCGCCCATACGGAAATACACCACCTGGTCGCGCGGAGAACCCGGAGCATGGAAACTCACCACCACGCGGCTCATCTTGCTGCTCAAACCATGTGCCTTATTCGTGGTGTACTCATTCAAGCCACCCAATACATAATTAAATAAACCGGGAAATTGAAAATTACCTAATTCCTCACTGTAGTTTAACTCAGGAAAGCCGTTCAGGAAGTAATTGATGTTGTCACTTTCCAACACACCTATACACTCATCAGCCGGTACAAGCGAAAAGAGATTAAAATCTTTTCCCTTATCAGTCGTGCTTAATTTGGCAAAGCCATACAAACCAACAGCCGTACAAAACAATACAACTGAAAGCACCATACCCAATTTGGCAACTGTCCGCAATCTCATACCTACCTATATTTATGTTTTTTTTGCAAATATAGCAAATAATTTAAGGAAACCAATAAAAAAGTTGAAAAAAAGACCTCATTTATAACGGATTATAAATGAGCTCCGTTGAAAGCTCTAAAGCACCCCATCCTATCATGGCGTTAAATAACCTAACAAAAGAAAATGAAGATAGTTCTCTCATAGCTATTTCTCTTTCTTTTATTATTCCCTTATCGATCAGTGCCTCGCGCCGGGTTCCTTTCAGTAAGGGCGATTGCGGGGTGTACCAGTCTGTGCCGTCAAATAATGCGATATTGGCAATAGACGTATCAGTCAATAGCCCCTGTTTCACTATCAAGACATCATCCTGCTCACCACGGCGGGCAAACAGATGGTTCAATTCCTCCCTATCCGTACTTTTATAGGTATAGTCTATTCCATCCGAGCAGATCAACCGCAAGGAATGTATAGGTCTCATTGTATATTCTGCATACGAGATCTCTTTTATTCCTTCTCCATCATAGAGAATCCGGCATTTCATTCCATCCATATCCGACGACAGTTTCAGATGTTCTGCCAAATGAATGCAATCACTTCCGGGCCAAAAATGGGCACGGGTGACATTTAGTCTTTTGTCATGGTAAAGCAAGTTGCACGCTTCCCCCCGGTCTATTCGTATGGTTTCAATAAATTGGCACATATATTTTTTGTATCATTTCGTTGTATTCACTCTGCAAATCGCTTTTAGAGGTTATTCCACCTCCTGCTTTATAATAAAGCCGACCGTCTTCCTGTTCTATAAAACGGATCATGACTGCACTATCCAAGTTTTTTCCGTCACAATACCCCATCACTCCTGTATAGAAACCTCGCTCGTAGCCTTCTGCTTCCTCTATGATAGACATGGTTTTAGGTTTGGGAGCTCCGGTAATGGAACCTGCCGGTAGCAATCGGAAGATGATTTCTCCCATACGGGAAGGATAATCGGCAGGTAATGTGCCGCATATCTCCGAACTGGTTTGAAAGATAGCGCCTTTGTTTGTTTCCAGACGGTCGCAATATCGGTAACGTGCCACCCGGACTTGCTCTGCCACCATGCTCAGGTCATTTCGTATCAGGTCTACAATGGTGGCATGTTCGGCAGCTTCTTTCACATCGTTTATCAAGCGGGATTCGGCATCCGGCAGAGTGGCATCAATCGTTCCTTTCATGGGATAAGATTTTATTTGCCCCTCTTCTATCCGGACAAATATTTCGGGCGAGAAACAAACTAAGTGGTCTTTCAGCCAGAGTTTATACAGGGCTTTTGAATGATGGAATATATCTTCCGGTTTCAGATTGGTAGTAATGGGCACTTTGCAAGTCAGATTAGTCAAGTAACTGTTTCCGGCAAGTATATTCCGCTTTACGGTTTCAAAAGATTTCTGATAATCGGACAGTGACGGCGGGGTAAAATGCCATTCCAATTCTCCTTGATAAGAAGTTACGGCATCTTCTACGTTTTTCACTCCATTGAAATTGTAACGGCAGAAAGAAGGATCTATTTTGTTCACCTCTTTTATATAAGAGCACTTTTGCTTGTAGTCTATAATAAATAGAAACGGTTTCCGGGCACCCGCCAATTCATTCATACATTGTATTGCTTCTATTTTATTATATCGTTGCATCATGGATTGTTAAAACATCTACAGTAAGTCATTTTTAATGTACGGCAAAGTTAAGAAATAAAAGATTATTGTTATCTTAAACAGAAAAATTTTCTCTTTTACTTGTTTTTTTCGATAAATAATGTGAAATTTGCCGCATTGTTTCTTCCCTCTTTTGTAAGGAGGATAAAGAAACAAGACATTTAACATTAGTATTAAGAAGCGTTTAAGATATTATCCTGAATTCGAAAATTCGCCAAATTTTAGACTCTAAAGGGATAATAGACAACAAAACGCTCGCGCTCCGCATTTATATACGTCAGTCACAAGCATGCCGTATATTTATATAAGGGCGTGGGCTGTTGTTTGTTCTTTAGAGTGGGTGTTTGGCGATACCTCGAATTCGAATAAATAGCAGTTTCCACGCTTTCCTTGTATAAATACGTCTGCATATTGGAAAACAGCAGGCAAGCTAAACTCTCATGGTTTCATGAAAGAGAAAAGTAAGCTGACGGTATGGATGTTCGGAGTTTTTTTCTTCCTCACATCTGTTTCTGTTCAAGCACAATTAAAAGAAGATCTAACATTCTCTCCCGTAGACTTATTAGTCAAATTGGGATTTGAAAACGTTTCTTGCACTGAAAGCGAAAGCGAAAGAGTGTACGTTATTGAAAATGCTGCCTATCGCCTTTCGGGAGTAGGTATCAGCAAAGCTATAGATTGCATTCAAAGTAGCGGACTCCCACTAGACAAGAATTGTCGCATTATTGTTCTGGATAATAATGTGCCCCAAATCTCTCTTTTTTATCATCGCAACAACCAGCTATCCATCCCCCAACAAGACAGCATAAAGATCCCCGCCCGCGAAGGTTGGGAAGTTTCTTGCGGACTGGGGGATAACTGGAAAGAAGCTCGAAAAGCATACCGCCACAATAGTTCCCTGTTCAAAGTAGATGTTGTGGTTTATCCGGAAGTCTCGCTAAAGAACCTGGTAATCACCCAAGTATATCAAGTACTATTTAATTTATCCCCCGCCATCGAAGTCTCTTTTTGGAAAGGGATGAAATTCACTGCACAGATGGTATTCCCTATATATAATGATGGTTATTCCGTAAATGACAGCAAAATTCATCCGCGCGTCATCGCCCTTTCCCAGTCTTTTCGCCTGCCTTGGAGGGGGACAACCTTTGCACGCATCAGCGCCGGATTATTTTACTCAGACCGCTATGGAGTGGATCTGAAAGTAAAGCACATTTTCAACGACGCACGTTTCTCGGCAGAAGGGCGCATCTCCTATACGGGTCCCGGCGGTTACGAAGGTTTCCGTTTTCATTACGGTTCCCTGAGCCGTGTCACTTGGTCATTGGGAGGAAGTTTTTACTTACCCTTGTACAACACCCAGTTCAGCCTGAAAGCCGAAAAGTATCTGTTGGAAGAAAAAGGAGTACGCTTCGATATGATCCGCCATTTCCGCTACTGCTCCGTGGGATTCTATGCCATGGCTGCCCAGCATGCCAACAAGAACGGAGGCTTCCGCTTCCAAGTAGCATTGCCACCCTATAAGTATAAACGCAAATGGCTGCGTGTCACCCCGTCCAAACAGATGGGAATGGCATACAATGCCGGGAATGAAAGATATTATTACAAGACTTTCCGGGCGTTGCCGGAAGATAACATGATGAAAGAGAATGAATTTAATCCGTACTTTATAACATCGGAACTATTTAATTATTAACTGTTTAATAAAAAAAACATGAAAATGAAAAGTGATTTTTTAAAGAAGCTCAAGACATGGGGTGTCTTGGCTTTAACTGCGTTTGTTATGACTAGCGTAACAGCATGTAAAGACGACAAAGATGATCCTACACCTCCCAATCCGGAGCCTGTAGCAGCAACTTATTCTATCAGCGGTACCGTGTATAGCAACGACGCAACCACTGCACTGAGTGGTGTGACCGTAGAACTGAGTGGTGCAAAAAGTGCAAGTGCCACCAGTGGCAATGATGGTTCTTATAAGTTCGATCTGGATACTACTACCGGTAGTTTCACTGTAAAATTCTCTAAGGAAGGTTACAAATCAATGTCTGTTCCCGTAACAGTAACTGCTATCACTAGCGGTACTATTAATTATTCTGTAAATGCTGCCATGGCAAAGGGCGAAAGCACTGATCCGGAACCGGAAAAGCATTACAAAACACCTACTTACTCACTGTCTATCAACATTACCGATGCTGATGGTAAGGCTATTGATGCCAAAGACCTGAAAGTTGCAGTTAAGGGTGGTGACGTGGACATCACTAAAAATGAGGCTTCTTTCGAGTTGACTAACTTGAAATCAGGCATCTACAGCATCCAAGCTTCTGCCACAGGTTATGACATTGCCAGTGGTAAGGTTTTGGTAAATGCAGTGACTGAGAAAGTAGAAGGCGAAGGTACATTTGAAGTGAAGACCGGTGCTACATTCACCATGAAAACTGCCAGCTTAACTCCGGCAGAAGCTGCTTACAACATCAGCGGAAAAATTACAAATGCTGATGGGAAAGCTGTAACAAGTACTATCACCTTGTCTTGCTCTGACGAAAGCTTTACTACTCAAACTGTAAATGCTGCTGAGTTTAGCGCAGAAAAGATTGATCCGAAACTGGTAGATGCCGGTGCTACTTTCTTCTTAACAGTGAAAGCTAGCGGATATACTACTTATTCTTGGTCTTTCAAACTGAACAAGGTTGCTGCCGGACAGACTTGGAATGAAGTTATTAATGTAGTGTTGAGCAAGGTGGTGGTAATACCTGATCCAGATCCGACTCCAGATCCAACTCCTGATCCTACACCGGACGATGACACTACCACGACAGTAACTAAACCTAGTACAGAAACAAGCACTGAGGCTTTGAAACCTGAAAACAATGCAGCTGTTGAGAAGCAAGAAGACGTAAAAGAAACTGTAAAATTCACAAAGCCTGACGGCACAACTGAAGAAAAAACAGTAGATGCAACAGTTACAACAGTAAAAGCTAATGAGAAAGTAGAATTTGGTACTATTGAAGCAAAAGAAACAAGCACCGAAAGTGGAACGAAAGAAATTGTAGATGAAATCTCTTTCACAGCACCCGCGGGGAAAGCTGCACAAATAATCATACCTAAAGAAGATGCAGCAGGTCAGCCTGTGAACCAAACACTTGTAGTGAAACGTGACGCTGATAAAGAAACTGTAATAAATAAAGAGCAAAAAGTAGAAAATCTTGTTCCTGAAACTGTTACTAAAGAAGATTTAACTGATCCAGAAACAATAGTACAAGTCCCAACAGCAACTGTTGAACGTATCTTCACAGGAGAACCTAGTGGAACAAAATTTGAAGGTGCACCTTTAACAATCGAATCTCCCGTACCAACAGGAGTAGCTGCAACTGATAATGTAGAATTGCCAATGGCTCTTTTAACTTCTTATGATGATGGCAAAACGTGGGAAGTCGCACCAGCAGATATGGGTAAAGCTACCTGTAAAGACGGAAAGATGATTGTTGAAGTTAACCATTTCTCTATGTTTGCTCCGGGCTTTGATATGAAGATCAAGAAAATCAATTCATCAACGATGAAAACAGAAAAGAAAGATACAAAGACCTATTCAGGCAAACTTTTCACCAAAGATTCCTTTGATTTTACAGCAGAAGTAGAAGACGGAATGATCTATACAGATGAAAACGGCGCCACAATAAGCTATCCCGGTTACACAACAGATGTAATGGGTCAACAATTATTCTCAGACTTGGCGAATGCAGCTTCAACTAAAGAATATTTATTCAAAAAGTTATATGATAAAATCAAGTCTGACAACAACAAAATATGTCCTACCAGCAGTGCTTTTGCAAAAGTAAATAAAACGTTCACTGTGCCTGTACAAAGAAATACTACTATTGATTATATCCAGCTGACTACTAACTACATAGTAAAAGTATATACTATTATAGTAGGTGACAAGGAATTCAGTATCGGTGTAAAATCAGTTAGCAGTCGAACTGTAAACGTAGTCTATAAATCAGAACACGGACACGGTCATGGCGATGACATTAATGCCGGAGGTGGTATTGTAGACTTCGAATAATTCTGATTTTTCTTTTCATCCCAATAAAACTATTGCAGCCGGAAGCTTCCGTGAGGAAGTTTCCGGCTTTTTCTATATCCCAAGCCATCACTCACTACCATTGATACAGGGCTATCCTGCCATCAAGACACAACAATCATACTGTGTTTCAATCGGTTTCATGCAGTCGCAACTAAAGTTCCATAGGGTCGCAACTACAGTTTCAACCTGACGGAACAAAAGTTGCAACCTGTTGGAACTAAAGTTCCAGCCTTATGGAACTCATTGAAACTCCTTATCTATAGCCGCCAAGTTAAGCTCCTTACCGTTAAACTTCCATAGTAAAAGACACCCCCTTAATAAGAAAAGCAAAGAATAGTGGTGGTAGTACACCTTTTTATCGTCTTCCAAATTCTACTACCACCACATATCCAATCCCTTTATCCATCGGCTGTATAGTACAAACCGTGGTAGTAGTGACAGTAGAAAACATAAACTCTGTTGTAGAAACTTTTTTTAGGGAATTTGCAAATACCTCTTTGTTCCCCATCTCCCTTTCATTGTATTCTTGGTGTTCCTTGAGCCTTACTTTTCGCGGTGTCTTATTCATTTTTCGCGGTGTCTAAAATACTTTTCGCCCTTTCATAATAAATTTCCAAAGGGTCAAAAAAACATCCCTCAAGCCTCTTTTTCCCAAGAAATTACTTACCTTTGTATAGCTGAGCACCAAGGAAGCATTCCTTTGCTCAGCATTTTTCTGATTCTTATAGATACAACAGCAGTATGGAGAAAGTGAAAGAAATACCTTACGGAATAGCCGACTTTAACCGAATAAGAAACGGTAATTTTTATTTTGTAGATAAAACCATGTATCTGCCGCTCATCGAAAAGATGCCCAGTTACCTGTTTCTTATCCGCCCGCGCAGGTTTGGGAAAAGTGTATTCCTAAGCATGATGCGTACTTATTATGACATATCCCAGCGAGATAACTTCGATAAATATTTCGGTGATTTATGGATAGGAAGCCATCCTACAAGCCTACGTAATCAGTATCAGATGCTATACTTCGATTTCTCAAAAGCCAATTTGGGCAATGGAACATTGAAAGAAAACTTTAACAATTACTGCAATTCCCAGCTGACAGACTTTATGCGCCAATATGCCTCATATTATCAGAATGAAGGATTGGAAGAATTACTAAACCAGTCCCAAGCTTCGGACAAGTTACATTGGTTGGAAGCTACCGCCAAACGCTTGGGCTACCCGCTTTACCTCATTATTGATGAATATGATAACTTTACCAACGTGATACTGAGTGAGCATGGAAAAAAAATGTTCCAGGACCTTACCCATACCAGCGGATTCTATCGTGAATACTTCAAACAGTTCAAAGGAATGTTCGACCGCATTTTTATGATGGGTGTCAGTCCCATCACATTGGACGATCTGTCCAGCGGATATAATATTGATTGGAATATCTCTACGGATGAAACATTCAACGCCATGATGGGATTCAATGAAACAGAAGTGCGGGAAATGTTCCGGTATTATCAACAAAACGGCATGTTGGCAGGAGATATAGAGGAGATGATTAAAGAAATGAAGCCATGGTATGACAATTACTGTTTTGCACGCATGAGCTTGAATGACGATAGGGTATTTAATTGCGACATGACCCTCTACTATCTGGGCCATCGGGTACAAAAAGGACGCGCCCCCGAGGAGATGGTAGACAAGAACATCCGCACCGATTATAGTAAACTAAAGATGCTGGCCCGCATAGACCGCGACACGGAGCAAGACGGAACCCGCATGAGTACCATTGAGGAAATTGCAACGAAAGGTGAGATTCTAGTGAACCTGCATACTTCCTTCCCGGCAGAAAAAATAGCGGACATAGACAATTTTCGCTGCCTGCTTTATTACTATGGATTGCTGACAATGTGTGGCACGCGAGGCGATCTAATAAAAATGTGTATCCCTAACAATTGCGTACGTGAGCAGTATTTTGGCTTTTTGCGAGAGTACTATCAGCAGTACAGTACCATTGATCTGCATTATCTGAATGTAATGTTGACTGACTTGGCATATGATGGCAAATGGAAATCCTTTTTTGAAAGTATTGCCCAAGCTTACCGCGAGAACTCCGCCGTGCGCGATGCCATGGAAGGTGAGCGAAACCTGCAAGGTTTCCTGAAAGCTTATCTCTCCCTGGCCTCCTATTACTTAATAGAACCGGAATTGGAAATGAACTACGGCTACTGTGACTTTTTTCTGTTCCCGGATAAACAACGTTATCCCGACATAGGACATAGCTATATTTTGGAATTAAAGTATTCTGCCCGAACTGCCTCAGCCGCCGAGCTTAAAGCACAATCCGAAGAGGGACGAAAGCAGCTCATGCAATACAGCGAAGACCGGATAGCCCGCCGACTTGCCGAAGGAACAACACTCCATTGCCTGTTACTGCAATTCCATGGCTGGGATTTGGTGAAATGCGAGGAAGTACAAGAGATATTTATATAGCCCAAACTTAGCAACAAATAAAGGCCCCAAAAGAAATAACTTTAACTCAAGCTGTTTCCTTGGGGCTGTTCATTCCTTTCAACAATCAAATATCGAAAGGGGCTATCCTCAATCTCCCTATTGAATTCAAAGATTCTGAAACCTTTTCCTACAAAAAAACATTAACTATTTGCGAACTGAAAATTTATAGATACAACGACTTTCATATTTTTCTCCGGACCTCAACACTGCCGACGGCCAATCCTTTTCATTAGGACTATTAGGATATTTCTGCGTTTCCAGGCAGACAGAGGCACGGAAATTATAAATGGTGTGATTCTTACCGGATAATGTTCCATCCAAGAAATTACCGCAATAAGTTTGGATACCGGGTTCATTGGTATAAACATCCAGCACGATTCCCGATGCAGGAGATTCCAATGTGGCACAAACCTGATTGATATCTCCCTTGGTATTCAATACCCAGTTGTGGTCAAAGCCCTTACCATTCTTTATCTGCTCAAAATCCTGATTAATCCGCGTACCAATGGCAGTAGGAGTTCTGAAATCCATTGGAGTTCCTTCAACGGGAAGAATCTCTCCGGTAGTCATAAATGTACTGTCAACCGGTGTATAATAATCAGCATTCAGGGTTAGCAAGTAATCCGAGTTATCTTTGGATGGATCTCCATCCAGATTAAAATAAGAGTGATTGGTCATATTGACAACAGTCGGCTGGTCTGTTTCGGCTTCGTATTGAATATCAATGGCATTATCATCGGTCAGTTTCATGGTAACCGTGCAATTCAGGTTTCCGGGGAATCCTTCTTCACCATCTTTTGCCAAATACGTAAGTTTCAGTTCCTGGTCATTGCTTTGTGTTCCTTTATAAACACGATATTGGAAACCCTGCGGTCCTCCATGCAAACAATGCCCGTAATTGTTTTGGGGAAGTTGATACTCCACTCCATCCAGAGTGAAACGTCCATGATCTATACGATTGGCATAACGCCCGATGCTTGCTCCAAAGTCCGAAGGATATTTTATATAGTCTTGTATAGAATCAAATCCCAACACTACGTCTTTCATCACACCATTTTTATCGGGAACCATGACGGACACGATACGGCCGCCAAAGTTGGTGACGCACACTTCCATATTATTCTTATTCTTCAAGACAAACAAATCCGTCTTCTCACCCTGCACTTCTGTCTGGAAATTACTCTTCTTTAATCCGGATTCTGTCAGTGGTTCTTCATTACTCTTCTTTGACGTACATGCAATCATTACAGCGACTGCGCACACTAAAAATACCAGTTTCTTCATACTATTATATTTATGTTTTTTCATGAGTGCAAATATAGAGGTTTATGCACCTATAGGGATAGAACTATTATTTCATTTATTAAAAGAATCTGTTCAAAATGCCTTCTTCAAGGCTATAATGAAGGGATTATTCCATTTTTATCGGTTCTTATAAAAACGAAGATACCTACTCATCACGAGCAGGTATCATCAAAATTAAAATCTAAATTCTCTACGAGAATATGGTGACCTTATCTTTAATCTGAACACAAGCATCCAATAAGGCCGCCAAAAAGCATTGTACGCTTACAACACCTGTTCGTTTTAGTCTTCTATTATATCAGAATATTTATACCTTTAATATCAACTGCATTGCAAAGGTAAACTTTAAAATCATTTGATAGCTAAGATGTTCTTCAAATGGAGAAGATTAAGGAAGTTTCAGACATGAAGCGGTTTGAGGAGGAAATATTGAGGAAAAACAAGAAGATGCTTTTGCATACCCTTGCTGATAGTAGGCGATACTATTCTCATCCCCTCTTGAGAGCTACTCTTTCTACACATTTCTGTTAACATATTCAGTAACGATTTCATCCACCGTAGGGGCAGATTGAATCTGCCCGAAAACGATTTACTTTATGCATTTGGGCAGATTCAATCCGCCCCTACGGGATATGTTAACGAGATGTGTAGAAAGAATCGTCTTGAGAGGGGATGAAGTTACATTAGGCCTTGTGGTAGTGCCGGATATAATTTCTATTTATCCGATACCACCTGGAAAGGAGAAGCAGGCAGTCCCGCCTTATTCTTTAAATTGGCATAGTCCGGATTGTCATCCCATGCATAGCGCACTTTCACCGGATGGGCAATATCCTTGCTCCATACCACTACTTTATTGCCCTCGATGGCCGCTTCCGCCCAATGAAAACGCCCGTCTTCGCCTGCAATGGCAAAACCTTTCAGTTTATCTACCGGCATTAAATGGTCCGTGCCGGGTTCAAAGGAAAGAATGGCTTTATTGCCTTCCACTCTCATGCCGGTTACCATCGGACCGCTACACACAATATCCTTGTGACCATAGATGTTCTTTTTAACCAGAAGTGCAGTGCGCCTTGCCACTTCTTTCTTATTTAAGGGATGAATATCATTCCATTCTCCCAAGTCAATGTTCACGGTCAGGGCGGCATTCGATAGTTTCAAGGCAGCTTGGCGTTGCGCTTCACGTAATCCTGCCCATCCACTTTCTACCGGTTGGGAATGCGACTGCATAAAGTTAGGCAACTGCATGATAAAAACAGGCAGATCCTTGTCGTTCAGTTTCTCACGCCAATCATTAATCATGGCGATGAGGAGAGCCTCGTACTCATTGGGGCGTCCCGAATTAGTTTCCCCCTGATACCACAACACACCTTTAAAGGAAAGATTGCGTAAAGGGGAGATCATGGAATTATACATGCCCGTCGGGATATTCTGAAAAGAAACTCCGCCTTTCCGGGCAGGCATTTCGCAACCTAATTTGTATTTCCATTGACGGGACAGGTTTACCGTATCGCCATCTATTGCCATGCAGTACAGTTTATCCTGCACAAAACTGGGACGACCGCCATAACTGATCAGACGGACAGTGACTTGATTATCACCTGCCCTCAACACCCGGGCAGGCACTTTATAAATGCGGGGCGGATATTGATAGGACACAGTTCCCACAAAAGTGCCGTTGACAAATACGGAATCGGCATCAACAATACATCCCAGGCGCAACACTGCGTCTTTGTTTGCCTGATCGACAGACAGGTGGAGATTTTGGCGGAACCAATGGGAACCGTTTACCAAGTAACCGTTCTTCATTCCCCATGCGGGAGAGAAGATGTCAACCGTTTGCCAGTCCGAATCATCCAACTCCCGTTTATACCAAGGAATGGAAGCGTGAAGCCCTTCATCACCTTTATATAAGGAAGCATCCCAATAACGGGACATCATAGCGTTACTTTTATTGATTAATTCTTTGTATTCGTCGGAATTAAAGAGATCCCTTTCGCGCAGTTTTTTGGGGAAGTCCTGCAAAGCATCTTCACTCATCCAAGCCTCGATAGCGCTCCCGCCCCAACTGGAGTTGATGATGCCTACCGGTACTTTGGTTTCATCGTACATTTCGCGGGCAAAGAAATAGGGCAATGCCGAGTAATTCAATGCACTTTCCGGGGTGAGGGAAGTCCATGCCATACTTGACACGTCTTCTTTAGGGCCGTGCAAGTCGTTGCCGTATGGGGTTTTTACATAGCGTATCATGGGGTTTGCATACGATTCTGTTTCTCTGCGGAACTTATCGGTGACGCGGGCGATGGTCAATTCCATATTGGACTGACCGGAACAGAGCCATACGTCGCCTATCAGGATGTTCTTTACACTGAGGTCGTTCACTTCCATTTCATACGGGCCGCCGGCTTTCATGGAGGGGAGCATTATGTGCCATTTTCCTTTTTCGTCGGCTGATGCGCTGTATTTCTTTTTCTTGAAGGTGACTACTACGTTCTCACCGGGGTCTGCTGTGCCCCATATCTTGATGGGACGCTCGCGTTGCAATACCATACCGTCGGAAATGACGGCGGGGAGGTTTACTTTTGCTTCTGCCAGCAGGGAGGCGGCAAAGGTTACTGAGATGAGTAGGGCTAGTTTATATTTCATTGTTATTTCTCCTATATTTTGAGTTTTTGTTATTGGTGTTCGTTAAAGGCTCTCTTAAAGAACTATGCTTTTTGCACATATTTCATTTTATATTAGTCGGAGGTAACTTCTTCCCCTCTTGAGCTACTCTTTCTACACATCTCTGTTAACATTTTCAGTAACGCTTTCATCCACCGTAGGGGCAGATTGAATCTGCCCGAAAACGATTTACTTTATGCATTACTCCCAAGGTCGTGACCGTTGGTTCGGGCGGATTCAATCCGCCCCTACGGTAAATGTTAACACAATGTGTATAAAAATCTCTCAAGAGGGGATGAAGATACTTTTGAGTATTGATTATCCTAAGCTACTCTCAGAATTTAGAATCAATTTTCCAAACTTTCCGGAGCCCCTAAGAAAGAAGGCTTTAACCCTCCGAAATTAATCATTATTTTCTGTATCACCAAAGCAGGATCTAAAGGACGTATTCTCAATGTATGTTTTTCCTTTTGATTTACCCGATGTTTGGTCTGAGTGGTAATGATGTGTTCCGCCTGCCATTTACCCAGTTCTCCTTTGTAATGGCCATTGATATTGATAATTTGTTCCGGCTCTCCATCCAGGCTGATGGCATAGCGTAAACCTTTATTTTCATTGAAATTCAATGTGGCAGAGAAACGTACATCTACTGTAGCTTCACCGTTCCTATCTGTTTCAAAATCATACTCCAAATACATATCTTTATCGGGAATTGAGGTGCAGGGAGAGGTAGTAACGGCAGATAAGGTGCGTCCTAAATTAGGAATCGTAATCCATTGTGCCGTTGCACCATTGGATGAACGGGTATAGTGTTCCGCTTCCATGGACACATATCCGTCTTTCTCCTTAAACAGATAAGGTGCAGGAGCAATTCGCGATTCCGGTATCATTGAGACTTCCGGCATGACATTGTATTTAGGATCGAACCAAGATTGATAACCGATGTGGGTCTGATCCATCATGTGATTCCATTTGCCTTTGCTCATTACCTTATTATAATGATAAGTCAATACAGAATCGCGTTCAAAGCAGTCACGCACCTTTGTGCCCCATTGATTGGCTTTTGTGTCATGCTTTGCTGCCAGACTGCGGTTCATGGCGAGTGCATAATACATTTCATATAGATTGGAACACGCCTGGATAGGGAAAAGTACCAGTTGGTCGAAAGCATCCCGATAGTTGTCCGGCATCAGATAATAAAGCCTGAGCGCATCGAGGCTTAGAGCGACATAATCATCCTTTACGCGTTGCCACTCGTTGTAGTTCTCTAAGCTGTAAGTCTTGTCACTCAACAACTCGGGGGTGACTCTGCGGTTGTACTTTGTATAGGTGTCGATTAATCGGGCAGCTTCTTTGGCATACTTTGCTCCGAATTGCTGTTCGCAGAACCGTTCGGTGTGGCTGAAAAGATTATTTTCATTGAACCGTGAGGGATCCCAGGCAAAATCGAGGAAGAAGGTGATGGGGTATTCCATCGGCTTCAAGTCGCCTACGTTGACTACCCATAATTGGCGCACGCCATGTTCGTAAGTCAGATTCATTTGTTCCCATGTGCGTTGTATTTGGGTGATATTGATCCACTTGGAGTTGCGCGGGCCGCCTACATAGTCAAAGTGGTAATACATTCCATAACCACCTTTGCGCGGCTTCGCTTTCAAGTCGGGGAGCTTGCGGACGTTGCCCCAGTTGTCGTCACATAGCAATAAGGTTACATCATCGGGTACGCGCATGCCTTTGTCGTAATAATCTTGCACCTCTTTATAGAGTGCCCATACTTGTGGGGTTTCGGAAGGTTTCTTTCCGGTTACTTTGGATATAATTTTGCGTTGGTCTTTCACGATATTCTGTAGCAGTGAGATATTGGCGTCTTCACTCATCGGTTCGTCTCCATCGCCGCGCATACCTACGGTTATTACTGCTTCCCAGTCCTTGCAACGCTCCATGCCTGTCTGCCAAAAGTCGCGGAGGACGGCGCCATTGGTAGTATAGTTCCATGCACCGGTTCCACGGCGTTTCCAGTCTTGCTGTGCCAGTCCCATGGGTTCGTGGTGCGAAGTTCCCATTACAATTCCCATTTCATTGGCAAGCGGGCCGTTGGCAGGATCATCGTCATAGAATGCGTTGCCCCACATGGCGGGCCACATAAAGTTTCCTTTCAGGCGAAGTATCAGTTCGAATACTTTTTCATAGAATTTGCTATTGAAGCCACCGAAGGTTTCACGCGTCCAGCCACTCAGTGCAGGGGCTTCATCGTTCAAGAAGATTCCGCGAAAACGCACGGCGGGTTCACCGTCGGTGTATTTTCCTGTCTTAATGCTTATCTTATTTTGTTTTTCGACAGGGACATCTGCCCAATAATACCACGGAGAGACTCCCATTTGTGAGGAAAGCTCGTAGATGCCGTAAATAGTTCCGCGTTTGTCGCTGCCGGCTATTACTACGGCTTCTTCGACTCCGTCCAAGGGGTTTTTGATGGTTTGGATGATATACTTCTCTCGTTTTCCTTGCAGATCGGAGGCTGTTAGTTTGCCGGAGCTCAAGAGTTGTTTTATCCAGTCGCTGTGGTCTATGGAGCCGATGATAAGCATTTTGTTTCCGGAGATGGTATTACGGATTTCCGGTTTTACTCCTGTTACTTTTTCTGCATCGGTTTGCAGGTTGGCGATGGAACGCAATACTCCTTTGTCTTCTTGTTGATCTACCAGTATAGGGTAGGCTTTTCCATTTTGTATCCATGCAAAATGGGTTCCGTCATTCGATACAAATCGCTCTACTGCGGAGAGGGGTTGTAATAGTAGCCAGCTCATCAGGGTGCAGAGCATCCAAATTGTTTTTGTTCTCATTGTATTTTTAATTTAGTGTTACTTCTTAATATTAGTTATTCTGTTCATCTTAGGGATAGGTTTTGAATTATTTATTGACTGTGGTTTACATCAGTCAAAAGTAACTTCATCCCCTCTTGAGAGGGGTAGGGGTGTGTGAATGGCATCAACTTATGTGTTCGTGGGTGTATTCTAACACACCCCCTACCTAAGATGTTAAGAATCTCTTGTTTCCTTAAAAATACTTCTTTATAATTTTAGA
>ERZ791737.377-NODE-377-length-42013-cov-17.070308_pt1 | contig 42013 bp, 41 predicted proteins | sample MGYA00510042_ERZ791737 | MGnify/ENA primary metagenome ERZ791737 (study PRJEB30046, sample SAMN00791965) | human gut metagenome | study: EMG produced TPA metagenomics assembly of the A metagenome-wide association study of gut microbiota in type 2... | reverse complement strand
ATTTTTTTATAATCCATTTATTTATTTAACTATAAATATAATTAAAATATAACATAGATTAAGAAATATGTCAAGCGTTTAATTTAAAAAATTATAATTTTTAATCTTTTATAAGATTATTTAAAAGATTATTAAATTGGTCTCTAGCGTAAACTATAATTCTGTCGTTATGGAAAACATAACTTCTTGCGCTATTGCTTAATTCGTTGGGAACTATCAATATTCCGTTTTTAGCGTCAACTTCATTAATGAGCATAAAAAAATCTCTAACCATTAACTCTCCTATAGAAGTTTTTCTCCATCGTTTAAATGATATTAAAGTTAACTCTCTCTTACTGCCTTTAATATTGTAGGCTAAAAAATTAAGTTCGTCTTTATTAGTATCGTTAAATTTATCTTCATATTCTTGCGCTATAATATAAGATAGTTTTGTAGTTATTATATTTTTGCAAAGTTTTTTAAATTCGTTAATATCCAAATCGTATATTTTATCCACTTTTTTTGTAATGTTTATCGCGCTACGAGATTCGTTTGAATCGACTGCATTTTTCAAATCTTCTAATATTCTTCCGTCTATATTAACCGTTTTTTCTATTTGTATTAAATTTGATATATAAGACAAATCTAAAAAAGATTGCTCCCACATATTAATTGAATTTTCCCAAGTTTCTATATTTTCTTTATCTATATATTTTTCATAATTATCGTTTATATATTTATTATTATTTGAATTTTTTAAATTTCTTAAAAGCGATAATTGATAGTTTGCTTTATTAATTTGATACAAATATTTTAATATCGTATTTATATTATAAATATTAAATTTAGTTTCATTAAAAGATTCAATAGTTTCAAAATATTTTATTGAAAGTTCCATTTCTCTTAAAAAGTAAGAATAAAAAGAATAATCCAAAATTAAATCGGCATAATTAATATTAACGCCTTTCGATAAATACAAATCGTATAAACTATCGTAAATTCTTTTAAATCTTTCATTATCGCCAAGTTTATAAAGAATAAATAAATATGTTTTATTAATATAGAATCTAAAATCATCGCTTATATTTTTTTCTATTGAAAGCTTTTCTATAAAATATTTTGCAATATTAAGTTTATCTGAAATTATATACATAGATATTAAACTTTTTTCAATATTATAAATTTCGTCTAAATCTCTATTTGAATACTTTAATATTCTTTTATAAAATTCTTCTAAAAACATTATTGATTTATTATAATCTTTAATATTGAAAAAACAAAAAGCGGCGACTTTAAGACTTTCCAATTCAAATTCATTTTTTGAAAGCAAAGCTTTATTGAAATAATTTGAAGCTACTAAATTATAACCGTTTTCTCCCAATATAGTTCCAATTTTTATAATATAAAAAATATTACCTGGTTCTAATTTAATTATTTTGGAAGAATATATAAAACTTTTTTCTTTTTCGTTTAATTTATCGTATTTATCTTCGAGTCTTTTGCATATTTGAAGTTCTTCAAAATCTCTTAAATATCCAACTTCAACAAGTCTTTCGTATATATCTAAAGCAGATTCATAATCTCCCGCTTCATCTTCAAGCAAAGCAAGTTGATGCATAGAATTATAATCTTTAAAATTATCGGTTAAATTTTTCTTTAATTCCTCTATTTTCTTTAAAGTGTTTCTTTTTATTTTTACTTTATTTTTATCTCTGAAAAGTATTTTCATTGCAAGTAAGATAACAAGCAAAAAGCATATAAAAGCTACGGAATAAAGATAGAAATTATACATTGATAATCCTTAAAAGTGTCAATTCTAATTAAAAAATATGTTTTTATTATTTTTATCTCTTAAATAATATTATCGGTATTTCTATTAATTTTAATAGTTAATTATAAAACTTTAATAAAAATCTCAAAACCCTTGCATAACTTTAAAATTTTGATATACTGTAATTTTCTATTATCTTTAGGAGCAAATATGCTAAAAAAATTTATTTCAAATATAATTGAAAAATCGCTTGATAATTATTTAAAAAATTTAAATATCAATATTGAAAATAATAATATAGAAATCGGTTATTCGGCTGACGATAAATTTGGCGATTATGCAAGTCCTATAGGAATGAGGCTTGCAAAAATATTAAAAAAAAATCCAATGGAAATTGCAGAAGGAATTATAAACAATATAGAAAATAATAAATATTTCGATAAAATCGAAGTTGCAAAACCAGGTTTTATAAATATGACTTTGTCGAAAGAATTTATAAACGAAAAAATTAACGATTTATTGAAAAACGAAAATTACGGAAAAAATATTATTAACGAAAACGAAAAAAAGAAAATTTTAATAGAATATATAAGCGCAAATCCGACTGGACCGCTTCATATCGGGCATGGAAGATGGGCGGCGATTGGAAGCGCGTTATCAAATATGCTTAAATTCGTAGGGCATGAAGTTTATCAGGAATTTTATGTTAATGATGCAGGCGAGCAGATAGCGAAATTAAATCAAAGCGTTCAAGCGGTTAAGGAAGGCAAAGAAATACCAGAAGACGGTTATCATGGCGATTATATAAAAGATATTGCAAAACAAAATGGAATTCCTAAAGATATAATTTTAGAAAGTCAGAAAAAACTTTTGAAAAGATTCGGCGTAGAAATGGACAACTATGCATTAGAATCAAAAATAAGAGAAAATGGAGAACTTGAAAAAACTATTGACTTTTTAGATAAAGAAGGACTTTTATTTGAAGAAGATAACGCGGTTTGGTTTAGAAGCGTAAAATTCGGAGACGATAAAGACAGAGTAATTAAAAAAAGCAACGGATTATATACTTACTTTGCCCCCGATATTGCATATCATAAAAATAAAATCGATAGAGGTTATAAATATTTAATAGACATTTTGGGCGCTGACCATCATGGATATGTTCCGAGAATTACGGCGGCGGTTCGGGCGGTTTCGGGCGATACGGCGACTTTAAAAGTAATATTGGGGCAAATGGTTAGATTATATAGAGGAAATGATCTTATAAGAATGAGCAAGAGAACGGGAGATATGATAAGTTTGGAAGAGGTTATTGACGAGATTGGAGTAGATTCTACAAGATATTTTTTACTTATGCGTTCTTATTCGAGTTCGCTTGATTTTGATTTGGAACTTGCGAAAAAGAAAGATAACGATAATCCCGTTTATTATGTTCAATACGCTTACGCGAGAATTTGCAATATATTTTTCAAACTTGAAGAAAAAAAATTAAGCTACGATAAAAATAAATCTTTCGATATAAATAATATTTCAAACGAAAGCTCTTTAAAACTTGCAAAAATAATTTTAAGATTTAAAGACGAAATTTACGAATCTTCAAAATCTTTGGAAGTTTATACTTTTCTAAATTATACTTACGAAGTTGCGGCGGCGTTGCATAAATTTTATTACGATAATATAGTTTTAGAAGAAAACGAATCGATTAGGCAAGAAAGATTAACTTTAGTAAAAGCGGTAAAAAAGATTTTAGGAATATGTTTTGATATTATAGGAATTTCTAAAGTGGAAAGAATGTGGTAATATTTTATTAATAAAAAATCCGCCTCATCGTATAAGACATAAATGCGCCTGACTATTTTGTCAGGTGGGCTACTCTGAAACATGACCTTGATTTCTCAAAACCGCAAGCGGCGAGCCTATCATTAATATTTCGCTCTGTATCCCTAAAGCGTTAATTTATACTGGCGCAAAAATGTCGTCTATTCGCGTATGAAGCAGAATAATTAAACTATAAATTTAATTTTATTATTTGTCAATACTTTTAATAATTCATACTAAATGCTCTTATATATTATATTTTTGCCTTGAAAGTTTTTAAATAAAATAGTATATTATAATAATAAAGGAGTTTTTATGCCTAAACTTAAAGTAATGATAGCGGCTTCTGAAGCCGTTCCTTTTATAAAAACGGGCGGACTTGCCGATGTTTCGGGCTCTCTGCCGATATATTTAAAAAAGTTTGGAGTAGAGGCTTTTGTCGTTATTCCAAAATATAGAGATATTGATTTTAAGGACTGTTATTTAGAAAATGTTCTTCCGACTATGTGCGTTCGTATGGGAAATGGCGAAGAATGGTGTTCTGTATTTAAAACGGTTTATAACGAAGTTGATTTTTATTTTATAGAACATCATAATTTTTTTAGCAGAGAAGGACTTTATCATGATAATGTTTTTAACGATTATCAAGATAACGCTTGGAGATTTGGATTTTTTTCAATGGCGGCTTTGCAATTATGCAGAGATTTAAAATTAGATATCGATATCGCTCATGTAAACGATTGGCAGACGGCGGCTATTCCCGCTTATATAAAAACTTGGCATTGGAGCAATGAGATTGGACGCGCCGCAAGTTTGCTTACAATTCATAATGCGAATTATCAAGGAATTTATAATTCTTCAACGACTTATGATTATTTAGGTTTAGGTTGGAATAATTATAGTCCCGATACTTTTGAAGACCATGGAAATATTAATTTGCTTAAAGGCGGAATATTCTTTTCGGATGTCGTGACAACGGTTAGTCCGACTTACGCTAAAGAAATATCATCTCCTTACGGCGGGCATGGAATGGCGCCTTATTTACAAAATAAAACTACAAGCTTTTTTGGAATTCTTAACGGAATAGACGAAAATGTTTGGAATCCCGAAAAAGATAAATTTATTCCCGCTAATTTTTCTGATAAAAATATGAAAGGTAAAAAAATATGCAAGAGAGAATTACAGAAAAGATTTTTACTTGAAGAAGACGATAAAGTTGCATTAATAGGAGCGATTGGCAGATTTGTGGACCAAAAAGGTTATCAATTTATAGCTTCAATAATAGATTATTTAATGAATAACATGAAAATGCAATTTGTAATATTAGGAACGGGAGACAAAGGACTTGAAAGTTTCTTTGGAGATTTACCAAAAAGATATCCTGGACGAGTAGGTTCTTATATAGGATACAATAACGAACTCTCGCATTTAATAGAAGCTGGAGCGGATATGTTTGTAATGCCTTCTTTATTTGAGCCTTGCGGACTTAATCAAATGTATTCTTTAAAATATGGAGCTATTCCTATTGTTCATGCTACGGGCGGACTTGAAGATACGGTTGAAAATTATAATGAAGAGACGGGAGAAGGCACGGGATTTAAATTTTATGATGCTACTTCTTCTGCATTATATAATACTATAGGTTGGGCAATAAGCGTTTATTATGATTATCCCGAAAGATTTAAGAAAATGCAATTAAGAGGAATGAAAATTGATAATTCTTGGGAAAAAAGCGCAAAAGAATATATTAAAGCTTATGAGCTTGCTATAGCGAATAAAAGAAATTATGACGATATGTGCAGTTTATAATCATAATTTCTATAATGATAATCTCTAGGAGAAAAAGTCATGGAAAAAACAAATAATATTTTATATGTAATGGCTTATAAAAATTTTCAAGATGAAGAATATTTTGAAACGAAAAAAATATTTGAAAATAACGGATATAAAACAAAAATCTCTTCTTCAATAATAGGCGAAGGACAAGGCAAATTGGGAAGTTCCGTTAATATAGAGCTTTTATTTAGCGAAGTTGACGCGGTAGACTTTGACGCTATAGTTTTTATCGGCGGTTTGGGATGCATAACATTATGGGACGATTGGCGAGCGCAGGGACTTGCAAAATTGTTTTTAGAAAATAAAAAAATTGTTGCGGGAATTGGAAGCGGAGTCGTTATAATGGCTAATGCGGGAATACTAAAAAATATTAAAGCCACTTGTTCAACGGCGGACGAATCTCATGTTCGACATGGCGAAGCGGATATAGTCGGAGATAATGTGGTAATTTCGGGAAATATTATAACGGCGGAAGGTTCAAAGTCGGCTAAAGAATTTGCGAATACTTTGATTAATGTTTTGAAAAACAACAATTAATTATTTAAAAATCAAACTCCATAGGGTCAAATCCCGTTCTTTTATTATTATTCATAGAGTCTATTTTTTTAATATCTTCCTCTTCCAAACTAAAATCGAATATATCTATATTTTCTTCTATTCTTTCTTTTGTAATAGATTTTGGAATTACCACTATTTTATTTTCTATATTCCATCTTAATATTATTTGAGCTACTGTTTTATTATATTTTTCGGCTATACTTTCCAATGTTTTATTATCTATGAGTTTTCCTCTTGCAAGAGGCGACCAAGCTTCGATATTCATATTATGGCTTTTGCAAAACTCTATTAATTCTTTTCTGTTTAAGTTCGGATGCCTTTCTATTTGATTGATTACGGGAGCGATTACGCAATTAGCAAATATATCGTTTAAATGTTTTATTTCAAAATTGCTCACTCCGATTGCTCTCGCTTTTTTGATTTGATATATATTTTCTAAAGCTCGCCAAGTGTCTAAATATCTTTCTTTTTTCTGTCCTGGCCAATGAATTAAAAGCAAATCGACATAATCCATATTTAATTTTTTTAAACTCTCTTCAAAAGATTCTCTAGTCGATTTATATCCTTGATTTGTATTCCATATTTTAGTCGTTATAAAAACTTTCTCTCTATCGATTCCCGTTTTTCTTATAGCTTCTCCAAGCTCTCTTTCGTTATCGTAAAATTGAGCCGTGTCAAATTTTCTATATCCCGAATCTACAGCCCATTTTACGGCGTTATACAATTCTTTTTTATCGGTTATTTTATATATTCCAAGTCCTAAAATTGGCATTTCGATTCCGTTGTTTAATTTTACATTTATCATTTTACATCTCCTTTTTATATTTAAAATATCAAAATATTCGCCTTAATTGATAATATGATTGAAATTCATTACTATAAGTTTCAAAATATTAAAAATATTGTTTTAACAATGATATTCTTTCTTCCACTGTTATATTTATATTAGTTTTTAAATCATTTCCAAATTTCATATTATCATTCCAACCATCTAGATATGCTTTAGCGAGGTTATAATTTAAAGTATTCTTTTTGAAACCTGTTTTTTCTAATTGAATAGGAGACATAGTATTAGATATTCGTAAATATAGGTCTTCAAATCTTTCCAACCAAATATTGTTTCCATAGTGACCATCCAGGCTATCGTTTGCTAAATTATCAGCTTGTTTAATAAAATAATTATTATAAGAATTATTAAGCCAACCATTATAATATGCTATTCGTATAGCATGCTCATATTCGGCAGTTTTAATTTTTATATATTCTTCTGTTGTCTTTGCTCCTATAAATATTAGACTAATACCTAATATTAATATTTTTCGTTTCATTTTTTACTCCATCGTTTTTATGTAAATTTAAAGCCCGATTTCAAGTATCTCTAAAACTTTATCACCCGCGGGAACTTTTATAGTAATCGTATCGCCCACTTTTTTTGTTAACAATCCTTTTGCAATCGGAGTTATAATCGTTATTTGATTTTTTGAAATATCCGCTTCCATCTCGCCGACTATTTTATATTCCAAAATTGCATTCGTGTTTTTATCTTTCACTTTTACTCTTTTTCCAAAAGTCACGATATCTTTATCCAATTTTGACGGGTCAATTATTTCACAGCTTGCTAAATCGCTTTCCAATTTAGATATTTGAGCTTGAAGTAATCCCTGTCTCTCTCTCGCCGCATGATATTCTGCGTTTTCTTTTAAGTCGCCTTTTTCTCTCGCTTCCGCTATTATTTCGGGTAAAGATTCAAATTCTGTTTTGAGTTCATAAATTTTAACCTTTACATTATCGTATCCTTCTTTAGTTATAGGTTTTGCCATATAGTTATCCTTATTTATTTTATTTAATTATAAACTATTAATTAACTTTTTCAACTTTAATTTTATATTTTATACTAATTTTTACTTGTAAGGTTATTAACTATATGATATAATTATAAAGTATAGTTTATTAAATTTTTATTTTTATTACTAAGGAATATTAAGTTATGGAAAAAATTAATATAATTAAAATAATGGAGTTATTGCCTCATAGATATCCTTTTTTACTTGTTGACAGAGTCGAAAGCATAGAAGAAGGAAAAATACATGCAATAAAAAATGTAACTTTTAACGAGCCTCAATTTACGGGACATTTTCCCGAAAGCCCGATTATGCCAGGCGTTCTTATGGTTGAAGCTTTAGCTCAAGTTTCTGGTATTTATTGTTATACAAAAATATTGAAGCCAGAAGAATACGATAAAAAATTTATGTTTTTTGCAAAAATAGACAATGTGAAATTTAAAAATCCCGTTATTCCAGGCGATATAATGGATATGTTTGTAAATGTCGAAGCTTTCAGCAATAATTTATTAAAAACGCATGGAGAAGTTAAAGTAGAAGGCAATCTTGCATGCTCTGCGGATTTGGGATTATTTTTGGTAGATAAAGAAGCAATGAAAATAAATAAATAAAATTAGGAAAATAAATGGAAAAAGAAATTCATGAAACGGCGATAATATCTAAAAGCGCTAAAATATCCGAAGGAGTAAAAATAGGTCCTTACTCGGTTATTGAAGGCGAAGTTAATATTGGCGAAAATACTATAATCGGCGCGCATACCGTTATTAAAGAATATACGACTATAGGAAAAAATAATATAATTCATCCTCATGCGGTTTTAGGAGATTTGCCGCAAGATATAAGTTTTGATAGAAAAAAAATAACCTTTCTTGAAATCGGTGATAATAACGAAATAAGAGAATTTTCTAATTTGCATCGCTCATCTAAAGAAAACGGAAAAACTATTATAAAAAATAATTGTTATATAATGGCAACGGGACATGTCGCTCATGATTGCGAGATAAACGATAATGTGATTATATGCAACGGTTCTTTGGTGGCGGGACATGTTAGAGTGGAAAAAGGCGCTTTTATTTCGGGAAATTGCGTTATTCATCAATTTTGCGCTATAGGAGAATATGCAATGATAAGCGGAATGGCGGGAGTCGGCAGAGATATTCTTCCATACGCTTTAACTTCGCATGCGGGCGAGGCTATAGTATATAAATTGAATCTTGTCGGCATGAGAAGAGCGGGATTCACTTCGATTGAAATATCGCAGGCTGAAGAATCTTACAATATGTGGTATAATTGGAATAAAACTAAACAGGAATTTTTGGATAGATATTTAAACGATAATTCTTTAAATAAGATAGCTAAAAATATTGTGGAGTTTATATCAAAATCTAAAAGAGGAATAACTCCAAAAAAAACGGTATAATGAAAATATTTATAGCTACGGGAGAAGTATCGGGCGACATTCAAGGAGCGCTTTTAGCAAAAAAGATAAAAGAATTATCACCAAATACGATAATAGACGGTTTCGGCGGAGTTGAAATGCAAAACTCTGGAGTTAATATTCTCTCCGATATGTCCACTTTATCGACTATGGGAATATTTGAAAGCATAAATCCAAAATTTGCTTTTAAGAAATTGGACGCATTTAAAATATTAAAAATGTATCTTAAAAAAAATAAAATAGACATTATGGTTTTAGTCGACAATCAAGGCGCTAATTTACTTCTTGCAAAATATTGTAAAAAAAATAATATTAAATATATTTATTATTTTCCGCCTCATGTTGGAATTTGGGGCGAATGGAACGCTAAAAGATTAATTTCGGCTAGAAAAATAATAACGCCTTTTAAATTCGATTACGAAGTATATAAAAAATATGGTTGCAATGTAGTTTATAGCGGGCATCCTTTTGCCGATTTGAATTATAATTTAAATATTCCAAAATTAAATTTGGAAGAAAAAGAATGGACGGTTGGAATATTATTCGGAAGCAGATATCAAGAAATAAAAAAATTATCTTCCGTATTTATAAAATCAATGAAAATGCTTAACGATATGCTTTCTTCAAATATTAGATTTGTAATACCGATTGCATATCCCGAATACAAAAAAATGATAGAAAAAATAATTGCAAATCATAAAGACTTATTAAAAAATATATCCTATACTTTTTTAGAAGGAGAGAGCAAGGATTTTGTATATAAATATTCTGACGCTTTAATAATGTCGAGCGGAACTGCAAGCTTAATATCCGCATGCTACGGAAAACCTATGGTTATATGCTATAGAATTTCTTATATAACTTTTTTTCTTGGAAAAATACTTACAAATATAAAATATATCGGCATGCCAAATGTTATGCTTAACGAAGAGGCGGCTCCCGAATTACTACAAAGCGATTGCAATCCAAACGCCATAACAAGCCATATAATAAAATATTTAACCGATAAAGAATATTACAAAAAAGTAAGCGATAATTTAATTAGAGTTAGAGATATGCTTGGCGAAAAAAATGTTTTGGAAAGAGCGGCTAAAGAAATTATAAATTCGTAAATTCTTTATTTTTTAAAATAGATAAAAGAGAGTTTTAAATATGCTTGAAGTAAATTCTCAAAGTAATTTTGACGATATAAAAAAAGTCGTTTCAAAAATTGGCAAAGAAATTATTGAATTCAATATTATTTGGCTTAATTTTATTACAAGAAAAAAAATAATATTTTTGATAAGCGAAATATTAAAAAAATACAATATAGAAAAATATAATGACGACATTGCATATATATTAATGGAACTTATTTCAAACGGAATAAAGGCAAGATATTTGCATATAATTACTATAAAATGTTTAAAAAATCTTTATCCTTCTTATAATCAAAAAATAGACAAAGAAGAATATTTTAACGACAATGAAATAATGGCTCAATACTCCGATTTATTCAAAGAAAAAGAAAATAAAGAAAAATTAAAAAAATTAATGAAATTAGAAAAAAGTTTAATTAAAGACATGGACGAAAATAATAATATAAATATTTTAGAAGACGAAAGATATAAAGAATTATTATCTTTTAGAGAAAACGATAAAAATAAATTTATAATAAAATTGATTATAGAAATTAAAAAAAATAATATCGAATTTAGTATTATAAACGATTCGCCTTTAATAATGATAAATAAAACGAGAATAGATTCAAAAAGATTAACTTTTAAAGAATATTATAAGAAAGGAATGACTGAAAACTTTTTTATGGAACAGTTGGATAACTCTGAAAGCGCGGGATTCGGTTTGGCTTTATGCGATTTGAGACTTTATAATAACGGATTAAATCCGCATGAACATTTAAAAATTTACGATGAAAATAATAAAACTTATTCAAAATTAATTTTACCAATAAAACAGACTTTTAATTATTCATTATCTCATAATAAATATTAAATTATAATTCTTGGGCAATCTCTTCTATTTTGAATATTTCTAAAATATCGCCTTTTTTAATATCGTTGAAATTTTCTATTGAAGCGCCGCATTCGTATCCCGAAGCGACTTCTTTAACATCGTCTTTGATTCTTCTTAAACTTGATATTTTGCTTGTATATATTAAAACATCGTCACGCAAAACTCTAACGCCCGAATTTCTTTCTATTTTGCCTGAAGTGACATAACAACCCGCGATAGTTCCGACTTTAGGAATATGGAATACATCTCTAACTTCAACGACTCCAATATCTACTTCTTTTTTAATTCTTTCAAGAGAGCCTTTCATAGCGTTTTGAATCGATTCTATAGCTTCGTAAATAATATCGTATCTTTCAATCGGTATTGAGAGTTTTTCCGATAATTCTTTAGCTTTTGCCGAAGGACGAACTCTATAAGCTATTATTATCGCATTTGAAGCATGAGCTAAATTAACATCGCTTTCTGAAACCGCTCCCGATGCGCTATATATTGAAACAAAACGAATTTTATCGCTCTGTATTTTATTTAAAGCGTCTTTCAAAGCTTCAGCGCTTCCTTGAACATCCGCCTTGATTATCACTTTAAACTCTTTCATCGATTCTGACGCTATTTTTTCGTATAGATTTTCTAAAGTGACTTTTACATTTGCTTTTAAAGCTTCCTGTTGTTTTAATTGCACTCTCTTATCGGCTATCGCTTTAGCTTCTTTTTCGTCAAGCATAACATTAAAAGATTCTCCCGCTTCGGGAGTTTTTTCAAATCCTAAAACTTCAACGGGAGTAGAAGGCAAAGCTTCGTTTACTCTTTTACCCAAATCATTAACCATAGCTCTAACTTTTCCAACCGAAAGTCCGCAAACAAAATAATCTCCAATTTTCAAAGTTCCATTTTGCACTAAAACAGTTCCGACAGGTCCGCGTCCTTGCTCTAATGACGCTTCCAAAACTATTCCTATTGCTTCTCTGTTAGGATTCGCTTTTAATTCAAGCATTTCCGCTTGCAAAATAATCGCTTCCAATAATTCGCTTATTCCTGTTTTATGTAAAGCGCTTACTCCTATATATTGAGTATCGCCTCCCCATTCTTCGGGCGTTAATCCATATTCCGATAACGCGGCTTTAACTTTATCCATACTAGCGTTTGGCAAATCCATTTTATTAACCGCTACTATAATAGGAACATTCGCTTCTTTTGCATGATTTAAAGCTTCTAAAGTTTGAGGCATAACTCCGTCATCGGATGCCACAACCAATATTACAATATCTGTGCTTTTAGCTCCTCTCGCTCTCATCATAGTAAAAGCAGCGTGTCCCGGTGTGTCTATAAAAGCTATCTCTCCGCTAGGTATTTTTACTTTATAAGCGCCTATATTTTGAGTAATGCCTCCGCTTTCTTTTGCGGTTATATTGCTTTGCCTTATAGCGTCCAAAAGCGAAGTTTTTCCATGGTCAACATGTCCCATTATCGTCACTACAGGAGGACGAGGTTTTAAATCTTCTTCTCTGTCTTCTTTTACTTCAATAGTCGCTTCTTCTTGCAATGATATTACATTTACTTTACAACCAAAATCGTCCGCTATAATCGTTGCCGTGTCGGAATCTATTATATCGTTTACTCTTGCCATCGTTCCCATAGCCATTAATTTTGATATAATATCGGAAGCTCTTAAATTCATTTTCTTTGCCAAATCGCCAACTGTAATAGTTTCCATTATATTAATTTCTTTTTCAACGCTTGCAAGTCTCTGTTCCTGCTGTCTTTTTTTAGCTTGCAATTTATTAAATATTTTATTTTCTTGTCTTAATGCGGCTTCGGCTTTAGCGTCTTTTATAAAATTCTTTTTATCGTAATCTCTTTTTTTAGAATCTCTTCTTCCGCCGCCTTTTTGATATGAATTATCTTCAGTAGAAGTCGGAGCTTGGGCGGATTCTTTATTTGAATGTTTGCCAAAATGTTTATTGTCTTCGCCGAAAGATGATTTTTGTTTATTTTCTTTATGCTCTCTATTATGAGAGTAATTTTTTTCTTTAACTCTTTCTCTAAAATTTTCTTTAAAACCTTCTTTATTTTTTTTATTGATTTCAGTTTTATTATTTTCAGATTTTTTAGTATCTTCGGCTTTATCGGTTTTTTCAGTTTTGATTATTATTTTTTTCTTTACGACTTTTTTAACTTTCTTTTTTACCGCCGTAGCTTGAGTATCTTCGGTATTTTTTGTAGCCTTGCTTGAACTACTGGCTTTGGATTTAATGATAACTTTTTTGGGTTTATCGACTTTAATATTTTCTTTTTCTTCTTTTTTATCGCTTTTGTTAGCCATATAATCCTTTCTAGTAATTTTAAATTAAATTAATTTCCCCTTGGCAATAAATTAGTTTGTTGTATTTGTTGTCCTTGTTGTAAAGGAGAAAATTCGCCCAATATCGAATTATTTCTTTCTATAATGGCTTTATCTTTTAAGTCGGTTATATCTCTTTGAACTAATTGCTCAGAGTATGCGACTTTATATAATTGATTAATCGAAGGCATAGTTTGAGTATTATATTCCGTTATTCCATACATTTGAGATAATTGTTCTTTTGCCTGCTCGAAAAACGCTTTTGCCTGTTCTGTGGTAGGGTCTGGAATATTTTTGCTCGCTTCTAATATAAGTTTTTGCAAATAATATTGAGCTTTAAGAGTTCTTATAGCCGCATTCATTATAGATTTTGCTTCTTCGGTTTCAAAAAATTTATCCTCTTCCGCTTTCTTTAATAAAAGAACATCTCTAATTAAAACTTCAGAATAATATTGTTTTGTGGCATTATCGTTTTTAGCCAAAGAAATTTGCTCGTCATTAGCGCCTTGATATTTCATTGAAGCCGTTAAATCGCTATCGAAAATACTTTTATTTATCGTAAGATTGTCGATTTTTACAACCCAATCTCCCTCGCCTCCCGATAAATAATTAATGGAATCTAAAGACGCCGTAGAGCCGCTTTTATTATTTGAACATGATAAAACCATAGCCAAACTTATAAATAACATTGTAATTTTTTTTAAATACATAAATTTTCTCCTTCTTAAAAAAATAAAATAAAAAATAATTTAATGATTTTATAGTTTACCATAATATAGATATTTCTGCAAGTAAAAATTAATAAAAATTTATTATTTTTTACGAGCAAAATTTTACAAAAAACTTTTTATTTTTTTAGTATAAAAAACAAAAATAATCAATAATTATTTATTCAAAACTTTGTATAAAAACTCTTTAGTTCTGCTATGTTTAGGATTATTAAAAAATTCTTCGGGTTTTTCGTCTTCGAGTATTTTTCCATCGTTCATAAATAATATTCTTGTCGCCACATTTTTTGCAAATCCCATTTCATGAGTTACTATAAGCATAGTCATTCCTTCTCTTGCAAGCTCAATCATAACATCCAAAACTTCCTTTATCATTTCAGGGTCAAGCGCCGAAGTAGGTTCGTCAAAAAGCATAACTTCAGGCTCCATTGCCAAAGCCCGCGCAATCGCTATTCTCTGTTTCTGTCCGCCCGAAAGTTGATTTGGAAAAGCGTATTTTTTATCTAAAAGTCCGACTTTGCTTAAAAGTTTATCCGCCTTTTTTTCGGCTAATTCCAAAGAATAATTTTTAATTTTTATAGGAGCTAATGTGATATTTTTTATAACATTTTTATGAGGAAATAAATTAAAATGCTGAAAAACCATTCCGACTTTTTCTCTTATTTTATTTATATTCGTTTCTTTGCTTAAAATATTCTCTCCGTTAATAAATATTTTTCCTTCAGAAGGCTCTTCAAGTCTGTTTATGCATCTTAAAAAAGTGGATTTTCCGCTTCCAGAAGGTCCGATTATCGCTATTATCTCGCCTTTTTCGACATTAATATCAATTCCGTTTAATACTTCAAGTTTGCCGAATCTTTTGTGTAAATTTTCTATTTTAATCACTTTCCTTTAATCCTTTTTCTATATTTCGCATAAATAGAGCAAAAATAGAAGTCAATATTAAATATATTATTCCAACCGCAATCAAAGGCTCTACTCCTCTATAAGTTTGACTTGTTATAATATTCGCCGAACGAAGCAAATCTATTCCTCCGATAAATCCAACAATAGAAGTTTCTTTAAGCAAAGTTATAAACTCGCTAACTAAAGCGGGAAGTATTTTTTTTATAGCTTGCGGAATTATAATTTCTTTCATTGATAAACCGTAATTCATTCCCAAAGCGCGAGCGGCTTCCATCTGTCCTTTATCGAGTCCTTCAATTCCAGCTCTTATTATTTCTGCTACATAAGCGGATGAGTTTATGCCAAATGCAATCCCCGAAATTAATAATATTGGAGTATTTCTTAAAGAACCGATAAAAATTACATTTGCCCAAATCATTAACTGAACTACCGCGGGAGTTCCTCTTATAAGATTGACAAATCCAAAAGCCAATTTTGAAATAGGATTAAAATTTTCGTATCCTTTTATATTTTTTAACGGATAGAAGTGTGAAAGTTCCATAAGCGCTATAAATATTCCAAGCGCTATTCCAAGCAATGCGGCAAAAGCTGTAGTTCCAATGGAAAATAGAAGCCCCTTAATCATATACATATATCTGCCGTTAGTAAAAAATATATCTTTAAGAAGCCCTAAATATTCCATTTAATTTTCCGTTATATAATTTTTTATAATTAAAATTTTAAGATAAAAACTTTTTACAAATTAAAATATTTTTATTTAAAATATTTATTTAATAAAGCGTCATAAGTTCCGTTTTCTTTAAGAGTGGTTAAAGCTTTATTAATATCGTTCAAAAGTTGAGTATCTTCTTTTCTAATAGCTATTGCATATTCTTCGCTTTGAGAATCCGTTTCAATTAATTTTAATTCTTGGTTTTGAGCGGAGTAATTTTTTGCTGGCTCATAATCCAAAACTACGGCTTGAACTTTTTTAGATTTCAAAGCCATAATAGCTTCCGAAGTGGCGTTATATCTTTGAACTTTAACATTTGCCATTTCAGATACGATTATATCGCCCGTATATCCTAAAACTACGCCAACCTCTTTTCCGACTAAATTGTCGAAATTATTTATTCCGTTTTCGTCTTTATTAACTACTATAGCCTGTTGCGATTTATAATAAGATTCGGAGAAATTAACGAATTTTTTTCTTTCTTCAGTCGCCGTCATTCCCGCTATTATTAAATCTATTTTTTTTGTTTGTAACGCGGGAAGCAATCCGTCAAAAGCCATATCCTCGACTTCAATATCTTTGTTTATAAGTTTGGATATTTCGCCGATAAGTTCTATATCGAAACCTACAATATTTCCGCCTTCTCTATACTCGAAGGGCTCGAACTCTGCATTCGTTCCGACATACAATTTTTTATTTTCCTTTTCGCATCCAATAATTGCAATAAAAATTATTGCAGAAATCATAATTAATTTTAGAATACTATTCTTTAACATAAAATACTCCTCAAAATTTTTAATTTTTTATTTAAATAATTTTATATAATTATTAGAAAAAATCAAGTAAAAATTATAAAATAATTAATTTATTTACCTCTAAAAAGGATTAATCAAATTTTTATTTTTAATAAAATTAATCGGAGTTAAAATTATATAAGAAATTAAAAAATTGAATAAAGAGATAATACATGAAAATATTAAAAGAGAAGAATAAATATTTAAATTTTGATTTATAAATAATAATATATATTCGGGTATTTTAATATTAAATAATATTTTTATAATTAAAAGCAAAGTATTAAATATTAAAGATAAAGCAAATATAAAAAACATTCCTTTCCAAGCATGCGAAATGTCGGCGGGACTTAATTCCATATGCGAGGCAATCGAAATTGAAAGATAAATAAAAATCCAAAATCCGATATTCTTAAAAGATTGATTTGATAGAATATTTTTAATAATATTTTTAAATATATTCGCTATTGAAATAAATATATTTGAAATTCCGCTATAAATCATATTTAATATTCCAGCGGATTTATCATAATCGATATTAATCGAAAAAATATTTTCTTTAAGTTCGGGCGCTAATAATAAAAAAAGAAAATAAACTATTAAAGCGCCAATTATAATAGGTCCAACGCCAATAAAAAAATTTCCTATTTGTTGATACCAGCTTCTTGAATCGTAGCTATGAAGAACATAACCTATAGTTTCCGATTTAGTGGTAAATAATTTTATATCGTTTATTTTATGATTAAATATAATGCAAAATAATGCATGCGATAATTCATGAATCGGAGTTCCAATCCAGCCCGTTATATAAAGTTCGGTTTTTGCGCCTAAAGTTTTTGCAAATATTCTTCTTGTCATTGAAGAGAGAACATATAAAATAAAACCGAAAATTATTATATTTCCAAATAATCTAAATAAATCTATAAAAGTTTTTGAGAAAATAATCGCTATAAAATAAATTATATCTTTAAAAGTTTGCATAAACATTTTTATTTTATCGGAATTAAAATAAATCATAATAATCGCAAAAATTATATAAGATTTTTAATTTATAAATTATAGTAGAAATGCCGTCAGAAATTGTACACATATCAAGATATTTAATTTAAAAAATATGTATGAAATGTAGTATTTACCCCCCCCCCCCGAATATGAAATTATTAAAAATTACTAAATATTAACTAATAAATCGCCCTATAAGTAGTTGACATTTTATAATTAATTGTTATTCTAAAAATTAAATAACAAAAAATAAACAAAAAGGAGAATAATATGTTTAAAAAAATCATATTATATATTTCTGTAGCGGTAGTATTAATAATAGCTGCCCCTACAAAAGCTCAAGCGGCTTTTCCAGATGGAGACGCTGTTGGAGCAATGCTCATGGGAGGTTGGCCAGTTGGAGGAGCTATAGGAGTGACTGGACAATCTAGTAAAGTGCCAGTAATGTTCGGAGGAACGGTTCGATTCGGAGTTGGTCATTTCGGAGTAGGTTTTACTGCCGACTGGTGGGGTTTCAAACATAATTTTGGACCTGCTGGGGATTCTGATGCTTGGGTATATCTTGGACCTGGAGGAGCTTTTACAGTGGACTTCGGTAGCGGCGGATATTGGTTTTTAACTGCAGGTTTGAGGATGCCTGTAGGTTTCTCGTTTATCGTTAAGAAAAATTGGGAAATATTTATAGAAATTGCACCAACTATAAATGTTGTAGCCGTTGGAAGTCCTGGAGTTTATGTCTTTGGCGCGCGTATTGGCGATGGCGGGGGATTCTGGCTAAACGGTTTATTAGGGTTTGGAGGAGAATTTGGATTTAGATATTGGTTCTAATTTTCATTTTTTTTCTACTTGTTAATTATAAAACTATAAAGAGCCTCGTTTTATAACGGGGCTTTTTTATAATAATTAAATATTATTTCAAATTGACAAATAACTTTTATTTTGATAAAATATAAATTAATCGCTTTAACATTTAATATTTTATTAATAATTATTTATTTACATTTATGGAAAAAAATTATAAAGTAATAGCAAGAAAATATCGCCCTCAAACTTTTGAAGAGGTTATTGGACAAGAACATATAACAAAAACAATTTCAAAAAGCATAGCTCAAAAAAAAATAGCGCATGCTTATTTATTTTCAGGTCCGCATGGAGTAGGCAAAACTTCTCTTGCAAGAATAATTGCAAAAGCTTTAAATTGCGTTAATGGTCCTACAGATAAACCTTGCGGAGTATGTCCTTCATGTTCGCAAATAGAAAATGGAAATCCTCTCGATGTTATTGAAATTGACGGCGCAAGCAATAGAGGAATTGAAAATATAAGGACGATAATTGAAAATGTGAGGATATCGCCCGTTTCGGGAAAATATAAAATATATATTATTGACGAAGTTCATCAAATAACAAACGAAGCTTTTAACGCTTTATTAAAAACTTTAGAAGAGCCTCCGTCTCATGTGGTTTTTATATTAGCGACAACCGAAGCCGAAAGAGTTTTACCGACTATAAGAAGTCGATGTCAACAATATACTTTTAAGTCTTTGGGAATAAACGATTTAGAAAAAATTCTTAAAGTAATACTCGATAAAGAAAATATAGCTTATGAAGACGAAGCGATTTTTTTAATTTCAAAACAAGCTAGAGGTTCGGTTAGAGATAGCGAAACTATTTTAGAAAAAATGATTGCCTATACAACGGATAAAAAACTTATAAGCGCGTCAGATGTAATTGCGGTTATTGGCGGAAATAATTTTAGTTTTGTTAAAGAGTTTTTCGATATTATGATTTCGGGAGATAAAAAAAATTATTTTCTATTTATAAAAAAATTATTTGAAGAAACGGTTGATGCAAGAACTTTTATAAATAATTTAATCGAATATATGCGAATCGTCCTTATGATTAAAAGCGGAATTAACGATATAAAACTTCTTGAAATAACGGAAAACGAAAGAGACGATTTGAAAATTTTTGCAAATCATTATAGCGACAATGAAATTGAAAAAATACTTGATTATATACTTTCTATTGAAGAGAGAATAAGAAACGCTGCAAATCCAAAAACAATATTTGAAATGCGCGGAATTATGCTTTTGAATACGGATAATTTAATAAGTCCGCTTGATATAGTTTCCTCTTCAAATATTTCAATAAGCGAAGATAATAATATTAATTTTGACAATATTAACGAAGAGAGAAATTTAAATAATTTTAATAATAGAATTGAAAATAAAACTCAATACGATTCTGCATTAAATCCAGACGACAAAAGAAGAATATTCTATAATAAAATACTTTCTTATATTGAAAGAGAAAGCCCAAGCATATATTCTCTACTCTCTCAAGGAAATCCTATTGAAAGCAGAGGAGCTACTTTAATAGTTTCGCTTCCAGATACGATATACGAGACGATTCAATCGGATAAAAGAATTCCCGATTTAATAGCGAATGCAATTCCAAAATTTACAAAAAATAAAGAAGTGGCGATTCAATTTCAAAAATCTTTAGAAGGCGATATAACGGATAAACTTAAAAATAGATTGCAAGCGACTCCCGTAGATTCTGAAAATTTATAATTAAGGAATTAATATTTATGCGGTTTAATAGATATAATCTAATCGAAGCTGTGAAAAATAACGATATCAATAAAATCAATTCTATATTTAAAAGCGGAAAGGCGGATATTAACTCCAAAGATAAATACTGCGAAACTGCTTTAATGATAGCTTCATGCAAAGGAAATTTAGAAATAGTTAAACTTCTTGTTGATAATGGAGCGGATGTTAATATTAAAAGCGACATTGGAAATACCGCTTTAATGTTCGCTTCGGAATATGGGCAATTAGATATAGTTAAATATTTAGTGGAAAATGGGGCAGATATTAATATTAAAGATGACGATGGCGAAAGCGCTTTAATACATGCATTAGAAGATTCAACAAAAAAAGAAAAATCTTTAGAAATAGTCCAATATTTAATAGATAATGGAGCGGATATTAATACTACAAATAATTATTATGGTAAAACCGCATTAATGATAGCTTCAAGCGAAGGGCATTTAGAAATGGTTAAGCTATTAGTAGAAAATGGAGCGGATGTTAAAGCCAAAGATAAAGATAAGGATGGCTGGACTGCTTTAATGTGGGCTTCATGCAAAGGAGATTTAGAAATAGTCAAATTTTTAGTAGAGAGCGGAGCGGATGTTAATGCTAAAGATAAAGAGGGTTGGAGCGTCTTAATAGAGGCTTCATACGAAGGACATTTAAAAGTAATAAAATATTTGATAGAGAACGGAAAGGTTAATGTTAACTCTAAAGATGATGATGGTTGGACTGCTTTAATGAGAGCTTCATGGAGGGGTTATTCGGAAATAGTTAAATATTTAGTAGAAAAAAGAGCGGATATTAATATTAAAAATGAAGATGGCAATACGGCTTTAGATTGGGCGGCTACTGAAGAGATAAAAGAAATATTAAGGAAAGCGGGATATAAATAACATTTTATTAATTTGGATTGCCACGCCAATAAGTTGGCTTGCAATGACGAAAGTTTTATAAAGTATTTTTAAAATATTCTTCCAAAATATTATCTTCAGTATTTATAGAAATTATTTTTTTACTGCTCTTTTCTCCTCTTATTATTTCAATATCTTTTTTCTTTAAATTAAGTTCTTTAGATAAAAATTCTATTATCGATTTATTCGCTTTTCCGTCAATAGCTTTTGCCATTATGCGAATATAATAATTTCCATTTTCTTTTTTGAAGCTATTTGATTTTGCTCCAGCGGTTATTTTTATTTCTAAATTAATCATTTGTTTTTATATCGTAAATAAATGAAATATATTAAATAAAAAACTATTTTGACATAACAATAATATTTTGGTATAATAATTTTTATAAAAATCAGAGGTTTATATGAATAAAAAATTTTTTGCTTATATAGAATACGATAAAGAAAGCGAATTATATGTAGGTTATATTCCTTCAATAAACGGAGCGCATACTCAAGCCGATACATTAGAAGAACTTAACGAAAAATTAAAAGAAGTTTTAGATTTATGCCTTGAAGAAATGAATAATGACGATATAAACAGCATTCCAGAATTTATAAAAATAGAAGAAATAGAATATATATGAGTAAGCTTATCTTAAAAAATGCCAAAACTATAGAAAAACTTTTATTAATGTTAGGCTTTGTAAAAAAGAGACAAAAAGGAAGCCATATATTTTATAAACATATTGATGGAAGAAGCACGGTTATTCCCTTTCATTCAAATAAAAATATAGCGAGACCTTTATTAAGAAAAATATTAAATGAAATTCAATTAGACATAGAAGAATATAACAATTTAATAAAAAAATTATAAATAAAAAACATTCTCAAAATTATTTTTTATAAAATATATATGCTTTTTCTTTTGAACATATCAAAAATATCAAAAATTGTGACTTCTCACTTTCCGAAAAAAATATTACCGCAAGAATTACATCCATATTGCGGCGGTCTCTGAACGACATTACTCATTTTTTAATATTCTTAAAATCTTAATTATAAAACCGCTTTCAAAATCGAAAATTGATTAATCAAGCGGTTTTATTTTTTAATTTTATTCTCCATTCGTGATAAACGGATTAGTAGTTATATTTTTATTATCTTCGTTATTTTCATTTGCAGAATTATCTTCAGACGAAATATTTTCTTCTTTATATTTATCCATAACGAATTTTATAAAATGTTTTATAATAAACAAATTATACGGTTCGATATTTTCTCTACATTCAATTTTTTCTATAATATCGTCCGTATTCGCCTCGTATTGTTGATAATTATTTTCGTATTCTTTCGTTTTATCCAATTCTTCATTTAATATTTTTTCTTTAAAAAGTATTTCTTTTATTTCAAGAATAAATTTATTTTCATTATCTTTATCTTCATTATCAAACGCAAATAATTCTTTGCAATTTATTTCTATGCATGAATTTTCTTTGTCTATCATTATTTTAGCCTTATCGTTATTTCCAAAGTATGAAAAACAAAAATAATTTTCAATATCTAAAATAATATTATTGTCTTTAAAATATCTTTTTTCAATTTTTTTTGAAACCAACCCTATTTTTATTAAAGTATTGGTTAAAATATTTTCGTCTATTTTTTCTTTTAAAAATATTGATGTAGATGGCTTTAATAACTTTTCTAAATCTAAATCTTTAAATGCGTCTACTATAAAATCAAAAAATCCCATTTTAATCATTTTATTTCTCCTTAATTTTTAATTTTCTTTTTTAATTTTAATTTTTGATTTTTAAAGTAATTCTTAAAAGTTATGTTGGATATAAAGAATATACTCTAAAAAAGATTATATTAATCATTTTGCCTACCTATAGATTATTTTTATTTATTATTTTATTTATAGCCGAAGATTTAATATATTATAGGCAAAACGCTAATATCCTTACTTTTACATTTCGGACATTTTACGCCTCTTACCTTCGATATATTTGCATGCGCCTTTTTTCCTTTGAGTATATCAAAAATTTTGAGCGCCTCAAAAATGTCTAAAACTCCCGAATCCCACTTTCCTTCAAAAATATTACCGCAGGAATTACATGTATATTTAGTAGGTCCTTGAACTACATTACTCATTTTTATACTCCTTTAATTAAATATTATTCTTTATCTCTTCAATTCCCAAAACCGCTTGTTTATATAATTCTTCATATTCTTTTTTATTTTCAAGCTGTTTTTTAAGCTCTTCCGCGTCGCTTTCTATCGAGCTTGAAATATCTTTTATAAGATTATTCGCTTGTTCGTCAAGTTTTGCCGTTATTTCGGAAGATTGACTATCAACAATTTTTTCTATATCTTTAATTATATCCAAAGTGGTTTTTCTCATAGCTTTTCGCATAGTTTCTACGGATGTTTCTTCTTTATCCGATACGCTTTCAATTATAATATTAGTATAATCTTTATCTAATTTAACCGAACTTATAGATAATGAACGCAAAACTTTTTTTAGAGGTAAAATAATAGCGTTATAATCAAAATCTACATCGGATAAACTTTCTTCAAAAACCTCTAGAATTTTATTAGCTATATTTTGACAGAAATCATTTATATCAAAAATATTTTTGCATGTATTATTTATGATTTTCTTAATTTCATTTGTCATTTTTAATACTTGTTCTATAGCGTCTTGAGTGGCGGCGTAAGATATATTTCTTGTTCTCGTCTCTTGTCTATATCCCCAATCTGTGTCAAAAATTCCGCCCAAAAATCTGCCAACTCCTCCAAAGAACCCTTCTTTTTCTACCATGACGGTATAGTTTTCGGTTTTTTCTCTTTTCTTTACTTCGGAATTCATATCTATTATATCGTTTATTTCAGTTAATAAATCGTTGAATTTTACTTTTACCTCATGCGTTTTTTCGTCATAGCAGTCGTTTATATTATGTTTTAATTTTTCCAAATTATTAAGAGTAGATTTAACTTTATCTTCCAACGATTTAATATCTCCGTTTGATAATTTTTCTTGCTTATCTTTTACGCTTTTATCCAATTCTTCTATTGAGCTTGTGAATTTATCCATAAATCCCGAATATGCATTATTTGAACGCTCTTCAAATATCTTTTTCTTTTCAGAAACGATTTTTGGAATGATATCAGAATTAAAAATTTCAATTCCGCTTAATTCTTTAAATTTTTCCGCATCGTCTAAAAAATGAGGAAACGCTCTTATAATATTATTTTTTATTCTATCTTCGTTTTTTGATAAATTTCCGTAATGTTTATAAATATCATAACAAGACGAACTTACATAATTAGGCGGAAATGCATTTTCAAACATATCTCTTATGTTTTGCCTTTGACTGTCTTTTATTCTCGCTTTAAATTGCTCGTTTAATACATTTTTAACGCCGACTTGAGCCGTTTTAATATCGTTATTGTATTTTTGACTTTCGCCAATCAAACCGTTATCAAATTTACTTCCTATAACTATAACTCTGCTTATTCCTTCTTGTGGAATCTGCTCGGAAAATAAACTTATATCTTGCGAATCGAAAAATTGACTCGAAGCGCTTAATAAAAATACAACATCGCATTTACCCAAAAAATTTCTTGTAAGTTGTCCTCTGCTTAAAACAGGGTCGTTTAATCCTGGCGTGTCAACTATATCAAAATCTTTTATCGCTCCTATATTTAAAAATATTTCAATATATTTAACTATAGGCATATATTTTCCGTTTACGCCGACATAATCTTCAAGTCTATTTTTAAGAGCGTCTATAGAATCAATTCCTTCCAAAATTTCAAAATTATCGCTTTCTTCAGAGTTTGACAATTTATTTCTTAACTCGCCTTCGTTTTTCTTAAAATTCTCAAAAATTTCATAAAAAGATTTAACGCTGTCGCTTAATTCTACCATTCCTAATAATTGAGCGTCAGTTAATTTTGTTTCGGGTTTTCCTTTCTTTTTAAGCTCTTCGTTTAATTTGTCTCTTTCTCTAATCATTGCTTTTTTACAATCTTTCGCTCCATTTTCTATAGTTTCAAAATCGCTTTTGCTAAAAAAATGAACTTTTGCCGAAATATTTTCAGAATATCTTATTTTTGTAAGCGCCGCAGTCATTGGAGTAGCGGCTTTTGGCAAAATATCCGAACTATTGAAAAATAAAGCGTTCAAAAAAGACGATTTCCCCGCTTTAACCTGTCCGACAATTCCTATTGTTAGAATTTTATCTTCGCTTTCAAGTCTTTTATAATTTTCTAAATAATTATTAAAGCTATTTTCAATATCGCCCAATATTACTTTATCTAAAAGCTCGACATAATTTGAATTTTTTAATTTGTTTATTAATTCTTCAATTTTTTTATTATTTTCCATATTATTTAATTCTCCTTTTATTTTGATAAATTTCTTATATGTTTATTATATTCTTCTCTCTTTCTATTATATAAAGATTCGCCTAACAAATCTAAACATTTATTTTTGGAATTTTCTAATTCTATTATAAAGTTTTTTATATTTGTTCTATTTTGATTTACATTTTTTAGAGATTCGTCTATTGATTTATTTTTTCTTATTCCGCTATCAAGAAAGCCTTTTATTTTTGCAATATTTAAAGCGGCTGTATAATCGGATAAATCTCCATCCATATCTTCATAATATTTTTTAAATTCGTTAAAGATTTTATTTAAATCTTCCAAGTAATTTCTTTCTATGCTGTTATTTTCGCTTTCAAAGAAATTAAATAATTTACTCTCGCCTTCTTTATAGTCTTCGGGATATTTTGAGGAATAAACAACTATATCTTTATAATCAATTCCTCTACTGTCTAGTAAACTTTTACTTTCTTCAACAATTTTGTCTATATCTTCTTCGCTTTGAATATCAGCCTTATTGAAAACTATTAAAATATCTTTTCCATTTAATTCTTCTTTTTCAAGAAAATCTAAATCGTTTAATCTTATAGTTCCGGTTTCCATACTTACAACCCAAATAATATTATCTGCTTGAGCGATACCTTTCATAGCTATATTGCTGTCGTCTTCCGTAGCGTCTTGCCCTTGTCCCGTATAGCCCGGCGTATCAAGTAAAGCTATATTTTCATATTTTAATTTTTGAGTATGAAGCGAAACATATTTTACCATACTATGAACATCTTTATCATATTCTTTAGTAAAAGTATGCGTAACAAAATCGTAAAATTCTTTATCGACTTTTGTCTGTCCGCTAAAACAATTTCTTATATATAAATCGTTATCTTTTTCATATACTACAAAAGTGTTTATTGCGGTGGTAGGCTCTATCGAAGTTGGAAGTATATTATCTTTCAAAAAAGAATTAATCATACTCGTTTTACCCGAACTAAACTGCCCGCATAAAGCGATTATATTTTTATGATAGAATAACGGAAAATTAATCGCATCTTCGATTTTCTCCAAAAGCTCGTCAAAATTCTTAAATAATTTTCCGCTCGGCAAATCATATTCTATGCATTTATTAATCAAATCGTTATAAACTATTCGCATTTTATCAAACGCTTCGGTTTGCTCGTTTTTTTCGGGTCTGTCGGATAATATATCCAAAACTTTTTTATGTTTATCTATAGCTTTTTTATGATTATTTATAGTCTCTTCTTTTTCTTCAAGTTTAATATTAGTTTCTTCCAACTCCGTTTTAACTTTATTATAATCGCTTTCTTTTTCAGAAAGTTCGTTTTTATATTTGGTTAATTCAGAGTTTATATTTTTAATATTCTCTTCTTTATCAAAAATATTTTTATTTAAATTATTTATTTTATTTTTATATTTGCCAATATTAATTATTAATATTAGCGCCATTATAAAAATTAACGCTATTGAAATTATAATTAATATATTTTCATTTATCATTCTTTAATCTCCAAAATTAATTTTTCGGTTTTCTCAATATCCGCTTTCAATATCTCTTGCTTTTCGTTAAACTCTTTTTCCGAAGCTTCTTTTTCTTTTTTGGCATTTTCTAAAGCTTCTTTTATATTATTCTGTTCTATTTCAAATTTTTCTCTCACGGCTTTAATAAAAGCGTCCGTTTGTTCGTATATGCAACTTCCAAGTTTACTTCTAATTTGCGAAAGAACATTTGGAATAACGCTTCCCAATATTTGACTTTTTATATTTTCGTTTTGGCTTGCTTCTCTACCCGATTTAAATAAACTTCCCAAAAATGGAATAATAGCCGCAACTAAAGTTCCTACTATAGGAAGAGCTACCGAAGCCATTGTAAGAGAAGTGACAGCGGCGGTAGTTAATAAAGTTCCAGCTGCGGTAACTCCAGCCGTTGGCAAATATTTTTTTAACATTTCCATAACGACATTAACTCCAGTGTCTATTAATTTATTTTCAGCGTCAAGATTGCTAAAACTAACGGGCGATATTTGAAGGTCGCCGACTATCGAGTCAAAATTAACTTGAAGCCTTCCGTATATTTCCGTAAATAATTCTTTCAAATGTCTGTCGGAACTTGAAATTATAACGGGACGAACAAGCTGATTTATAGTATTTCCGAAAGATTCTGAATTTTCTTTTGCCTTCATAACGAGCATATCTACATTTTCGCTTAATGTGTTTGATATATCCGAAAGTATTGCATCCGTAAGTTGATTATTCGCCTTATTTTTTATAAAATAGGCTTCTTTTTCAATGCTTTTTTCTATATCTTGAGATTTCTTTTCAAGCTCTCTAATATTTTTATTAATTTCGTTAATATCAAATCTATCGTATTTTAATTTGCGGTTTAATTCTTTTAATAAATCTTCAAGTATTAATTTCAAACTTGAATACAAATTATTTTTAGCTATATCGACAGTTTGCATATTTGATAAAATATTTTCAAAATCTTCAATATCAGAGTTATGAGGCGAAACTTTGCCTACAAATACTTTTTCTCCTATATGATTTAAAATTGTCTCTTCCGTATTTTTAATTATATCTTCAATATCGCTTTCTTCTTTCTGCTCGTATTTTGAAAGTATAAAACCGAATTTTAATTTATATAAATCAAGCTCTTTCAAAAAATCTAAAAGAGATTTTTTAATCGTTCCGTTTTCAATATCCATTATTATTATGAAGTAAGAAGCCGAACTTATATAATTTTTTATAGCCTTATTATGCTGTTCGTATCCCGAATCAAGTCCAGGCATATCGACTATTGTAATATCTTTCAAATTCATTAATTTATCGCTATTTAAATGCATGCGAACAAAAGAACAATTTTCAATAGTCAAATCTTTTAACTCGGCTATACTTTTTCTGCCTGACTCGTTTTTATCCGACACAACTTCCAAATATTCGTCAGTGTCGTAAACAAATTCGCAAGCTACCGAAGTTTTCGCTTCAATTCCTACAGGCAAATCAATATTCAAATATTTATTTAGAATACTGCTTTTGCCCGCGCTAAATAAACCTATAAGCGGGGCGTTAATCTTAAAATTTTTTACGGTATTTTGCATTTCCAAAAGGCTTTTTGACAAATTTTCAAAACTATATTTTGTATTGATATTTGAAGCCTCCTCTATTACGGTTAATGCGTTTTTCTTTACTAATTCTACGGACATAATATATTCTCCTTTCTTTTATATTTTAAATAATTTATGAAAAATTGAGTAATTTTCTTAAAAAATAATTCTTTAGATAGCAAATGATTGTATCTTTTATAAGTAAGTAAACATAAAATTTTAAAAAGTTTAAAGTGATGCTGAGCTGAGCTGAGCTGAGCTGAGCTGAGCTGAGCTGCAGAATTTATTATTTATAATTTTTTTATTTATCATAATCATGATTGAAATTATATAATATTATTTTATTTTGTCAAGCAATTTTATACAAAAATAGAAATTAAAATTATAACTTTTTTATTTATTAATATATAATTGAAACTCTAAAATTGTAAAAATAGAGTTTAAATAAAAAATATTTTTTAATTTTTAAGGAGAAAAAATTTTTATGATAAGATTGGCAAATGAAAAAGATATAGAACAAATTAATAATTTATTATTTCAAGTTCATAAAGTGCATTCGGATGCTCGCCCCGATTTATTCAAAGCGGGAAGCAAAAAATATACAGACGAAGAATTGAAAGAAATTATAAACGACAGCGAAAAACCGATATTTGTTTATGAGATTGACGAAAAAATTGAAGGCTATGCTTTTTGTATTTTAATCAATCATAATAATGAAAATTCTTTATGTGATTATAAAAGCATGTATATAGACGATTTATGCGTTGATAAAAATTGCAGAGGCAAAGGAATTGGAAAAAAATTGTTTGATTATGTTTTGGAATACGCTAAAAAATTGGGTTGTTATAATCTTACTTTAAATGTTTGGGGAGGAAACGATATCGCGATGCAATTCTACAAAAATATAGGACTTAAAATTCAAAAAATTGGAATGGAGAAAATTTTATCGTCATAGCTTGAACTATAATAAATTGTAGGAATTTCTAAATTTATTAATTCTTCTATGATTGGCTTAAACACATTATAATATCTTTTATCTTCGCCGTAAATTATTATTTTAGCTTTAGAGATATTTTCTTTTTTATTTATTTTATCAGCAAAAGAAAAAGTTTTTAATTTTATTAAAAGAGCTTTCGACAAAAAGAATAAAGTTCCGATTATTCCAAATAATGCCGAAAAAAGCAAACTTCCCGTGCCAGGGTCAATATAGCAAAAAAGACTGCTTTGAATTATTATAAATAAAACTATAACGGATAAAATCATTTCTACTCCTTAAAAATTTTAATTTATATTATATCAAAATATTTTAATTTGTCAAAGTTTAAATAAAAAATTATTTACTTAAAAATTCTATTTCTTGATGCATGAGCCAAAGCGATTGCCACAGCGTCCGCGGTATCATCTTGAATTATTTTTGAACTTGTAAATAAATTAATCATTTTTATAACAGCGTTTTTATTGGCGTTTCCATTTCCTGTTATTTGAGATTTCACTTCTTTAGGTTTATATTCTTTAAAATCAATATTGTTTACTGTTAATGCAAGTATTATAATTCCTCTAGCTTCAGCCACTTTTAGAGCGGTTTTTGAATTCTTTGAAAAAAATAATTCTTCTATAGCTGCATTGTCGGGTTTTATTTTTTTTATTAAATTATTTAAATCGTCATATATTTTTTTGAGTCTTTGATTATATTCCGTTTCTTTAAAAGTTTCGATAAGTCCCGATTCTACTATTCTATAAATTGAATTTTTTGATTCTATAAAAGCGTATCCGCATCTTGCAAATCCAGGGTCTATTCCTAATGTTATCATTATAGATTTTTTATAATTTTATTTTTATTCTTCTATAAGATTGTCGGTAATTTCTAAATTAGTAGCGACTGCCGAAACATCATCATGGTCTTCAAATAAAGAAATAATTTTCATAACTTTTTTAGCTTCGTTTTCGGCTATAGTCATATTATTGTCGGCGACTCTAACTATCTCGGCGCTTTCAGGTTCTATTCCTTTTTCTTTTAATGCATCAACTATTGAAGAGAGAGATTCCATAGGTCCCGTTATAGTAAATACTTCTCCGTCCTGTTCTATATCTTCCGCTCCCGCATCCAAAACTATATCCATTAAACTTTCTTCCGTATTTCCCGCAGAAGGAATCATAACAATCGCTTTTTTCTTAAATTGCCAAGAAACGCTTCCGTTTTCCGCTAAATTTCCGCCGTTTTTACTGAATATCGACCTTATTTCCGCCGCCGTTCTATTTTTATTATCCGTTGCGACATCCACTATAATCGCCACTCCGCCTGGAGCGTATCCTTCGTAAGATATTTCTTCTATAGTAGCGCCGTCTCCTCCGCCAACTCCTCTCTTTATAGCTCTATCTATATTATCGTTAGGCATATTTGTGCTTTTCGCTTTAACTATAACCATTCTCAATCTTGCATTTTGAGACGGGTCAGGGCTTCCTCCCTCTTTCACGGCAATAGTTATTTCTTTTGCTATTTTAGACCAAATTTTTCCTCTTTTTGAATCGTTTGCGGCTTTTTTATGTTTAATACTTGCCCACTTGGAGTGTCCTGACATTTTTGCACCTCTATTAATTTTTTATTTAAGATTTATTATTTAATTTACAATAATTATATAATAAAAATTAATTACTGTCAAATACTTTTAACAATAAATTGTGTTAAAATCAATAATCAAAAGCGTCTTCGTCTATTTCAATATAATTATTGCTATTATAACGATAAGAATTTTTTTCTTTAATATCTATCAAATGTTTTGGAATTTCAATTAAAAAAGCTGACGGAATTTGCTCGGCTATTCCCGTATTTACTCTTCTTCGTTTTGAATAAGTTAAATAAAGTTTATTTTTCGCTCTCGTTATTGCCACATAAAAAAGTCTTCTCTCTTCTTCAATTCCGTTTTCATCTTCCAAAGCAAAATAATGAGGAAAAACGCTATGCTCCATTCCCGTCATAAATACGACTTCAAATTCCAAACCTTTAGCGTTATGAACAGTCATTAAAGTTATAGCGTCTATATTTTCTTTATTTGAAGCGTCTCTATAAAGAGATATCTCTTCCAAAAACATATTTATAGAACCGTTATTTTCGTTATCTCTATAATCGTAATAAGCTCTAAAAAGTTCTTTAATATTATCATTTGCCGTAGCCATTCTTATCTCGCCATCGCTTTTAAATATAGAAAAATAATCAATATCTTTCAAAAAATTAAAAAATATTTCTTCTATATTATTTCCGCCGTTTATCTCCGTATCTTCTTTTATTTTATTAGAATAATTTTCTATAATTGATTTATAAGCCTTTATATTATTTAAAGCTTTTTTAGACAATGAAGACTCTTCAATATAATCAATCGCATCGTATAAGCTTAATCCTCTTAAATTAGCAAAATCCTCAAAATTAGATAAACTTTTTTCTCCTATTGAACGCGGCGGAGTATTAATCGTCCTTCTAAAACTGAAATTATCTTTAAATCCCGTCATTAATCTTAAAAAAGCAAGCGAATCTTTTATTTCGATTCTTTCGTAAAAACCGACTCCGCCCAATATTTTATAATTAATAGAATGAGATAATAATTCCTTTTCGTAAACTCTCGATTGGCTGTTTGTTCTAAATAAAATAACGATGTCTTTCGCTTCAAATCCTAAATCAAAAAGTCTCTCTATTTCTTCGACTATCTCTTTAGCTTCGTCCAAATCGGAGTAGCAAATCCAATTTTCTATTTTGTATTTGCCGTCTTTATTTGAAAAAACATTTTTTTTATGTCTTTGAGAATTATTTTTTATTACGCTTAAAGCCGCTTCGACAATATCTCTTGGGCATCTATAATTTTCTTCGAGTCTTATTATTCTTGTATTTGGAAAGTCGTTTTCAAAATTAAGAATATTTACAATCGTAGCTCCTCTAAAAGCGTATATACTTTGGTCATCGTCTCCGACAACCGTTAAATCGTTTCCCGCGTCTTTAGTCAATAATTTTATAAGTTTGTATTGCTGCGGATTCGTATCTTGAAATTCATCGACTAAAATATATTTAAATCTTTCTCTATAATAATTTAAAATAGAATTTTCTTTTTCAAATAATTTTATCGTATATAATATAAGGTCGTCAAAATCCATTAAATTTTCTTTTAATTCGTATTCCAAATATTTATTATAAATATCTTCAAAAATATGTCTGTCATAAGTAATGCTATCTTCAAGTTCGTTTTTTATTGACGATATAAATTTTATTATTCCTTTTGGAGCTATTCTTTTAGGAACTTCGTTTTCTTTCATTAATTTTTTTATAATCGATAATTTATCGCCTTCGTCTAAAATTATAAAATCAGATTTATAGCCTATATAATGAGCGTTTTCTTTAAGTATTCTCAAACAAGCGGAGTGAAAAGTTTTAACAAATAATCTATAAGGTTTTATTTCGGGCAAAAGTTCGCAAACTCTATTTTTCATTTCGTTAGCGGCTTTATTTGTAAAAGTAACCGCCATTATTTTTTCGGGAGGAACTTCGCATTCTTTTATTAAATATGCAATTTTTCTCGTTATAACTAAAGTTTTTCCGCTTCCCGCTCCCGCAAGCAAAAGCAAAGGGCTTCCTCTATGCAGTATCGCCTCTCTTTGAACTAAACTGACATTTTCAAGTATATCCATTTATAATATTTAATCCAATCTTAATTTTAAATAAATTATATTTTATATTTATTAATTGTAAAGATTGAATATAATAATAAATTAATTTTAGATTTACTCTAAATCTTCTCCGTTGGATTCTATAACTTTTTTATACCAATAAAAAGATTTCTTTCTGCTTCTTTTTAAAGTTCCGTTTCCAAAATCGTCTCTATCAACATATATAAAACCGTATCTTTTCGTCATCTCTCCCGTTCCCGCAGAAACTAAATCTATAGGTCCCCAAGTCGTAAACCCAAGCAAATCGACTCCGTCAATCTCAACGGCGTCTTTCATATTTTTTATATGTTCTCTCAAATAATCAATTCTATAATCGTCTTCTACATATCCGTCTTTATCAACTTTATCGTAAGCGCCTAATCCGTTTTCTACAATAAACATAGGCTTTTGGTATCTGTCGTATATATCGTTTAAAGTTATTCTCAATCCCAAAGGGTCCACAGTCCAACCCCAATCGGTTTGTTTTAATTCGGGATTTTTTATATCTTTCATTATATTGTCTTTTTCATTTCCTTTTGCATGTTTTCCCATATCGGCGGCGGCGCATCTTGTTGAATAATAAGAAAAAGAAATAAAATCAACGGTATATTTTTTTAATAATTCCAAATCTTCTTTTTCAATTTTTATATTAAGATTTTCTCTTTCAAATTTTTTTAAAGCGTAGTTTGGATATTTTCCTCTCGCTTGAATATCTACAAAAAAATACATTTCGTCATTTTTCTGTTGAGCGGCTAAAACATCTTCAGGTTTTGAAGAATAAGGATAATAAATTCCAGCCGCAAGCATGCAACCGACTTTATTATTTTTATCGACTTCATGAGCTATTTTTGTAGCTATGGCGCTTGCCACTAATTCATGATGGCTCGCTTGATATTTAATTTCCTCTTCGTTTTCGCCTTCTTCAAAATATAATCCCGCTCCCATAAAAGGCGCATGCAATATCATATTTATTTCGTTAAATGTAAGCCAATATTCTACAAGTCCTTTATATCTATTAAAAATCGCATGACAAAGATTCTCGTAAAATTTTATAACTTTTCTGTTTTTCCATCCGCCATATTCTTTAATTAAATGCATCGGGCAGTCAAAATGCGTAATTGTAACCAAAGGTTTAATATTATATTTTAAGCATTCTTTAAAAACATCTTCATAAAATTTTAAACCTTCTTCGTTTGGTTTATCTTCGTATCCTTTAGGAAATATTCTACTCCAAGCGATAGACATACGATAAACTTTAAAACCCATTTCTGCAAAAAGTTTAATATCCTCTTTGTAATACGAATACATTTCTATAGCGTCTTTTGAAGGATAAAAATGTTCTTTATCAAAATCAAACATTTTCATTTTTCCCGTTATAACGGCTAATCTATCTTTTCCATAAGGAGCGACATCGACATTTGCCAAACCTCTTCCGCCTTTATCAAATCCGCCTTCGCATTGATTTGCAGCCGTAGCTCCGCCCCATAAAAAATCTTCTCTAAATGGCATAATTAAAAACCTCTATTTTATAATTTTACTTTTTTTAAAATAATAGGTTATTATAAAAATAAAATCAAATAATTTTTTAAATTTATGCTATTTGATTTATTATAATAAACTATATATAATTAATATGTAAATTAAAAAATAAAATATTAAAGAGGCATAAAAATTATGAAAAAGATTTTGTTATTATGTTCGGCAGGAATGTCGACAAGTATTCTCGTAAAAAAGATGAAAGAGTCCGCAGAAAAAAGAAATATAGAAGCGGAAATAGAGGCGGTAAGCACGGCAAGGTTTTATGAATTACTTGATAGCTACGATATATTTTTGTTAGGTCCTCAAGTTAAATATCAGAAAGCGGAATTGCAGGCAAAAGCTAAAGAAAAAAATAAACCTTTGGATGTTATCGACTTCAAAGACTACGGAATGATGAATGGCGAAAAAATATTAGATTTTGCTTTGAATCTAAAAGTAGAATAAAATAAATAATATTTTGAGGAATTGATTTTATGCGAGAGTTGGGAATTTCCGTTTATCCGTTTCATTCAAAAATGGAAGATAATAAATCCTATATAGATTTGGCTTCAAAATATGGTTTTACAAGATGTTTTATGTGCCTTCTTTCGGTTCAACATTCTAAAGAAGATATAATAAAAGAATTTAGCGAGATTATAAATTATGCGAAAGACAGAGGAATAAAAACTACTTTGGATATTTCGCCAGCCGTATTTAAATATTTAAATATATCTTATGACGATTTGAGTTTTTTTTATAAATTAGGAGCTTGGGCTATAAGACTCGATTTAGGTTTTAGCGGCAACGAAGAAAGCTTAATGACTTATAACGATTACGATTTGAAAATAGAATTAAATATGAGCGCCGACAAACCTTATTTAGATACAATAATGAGCTATTTTCCAAATACAGACAATTTAATAGGATGTTATAATTTCTATCCTCATGCATATAGCGGATTTTATAGAGATTTATTTAAAAGTAGTATGAATCGTTTTAAAAAATATTCTATAAGTTCTTCGGCTTTCGTAAACGCTCAAGAAGGAACTTTTGGACCTTGGCAAGTAGATGACGGTATTTGCTCATTGGAAGAACATAGAAATATGCCTATAGAAATTCAAGCTATGGATTTATTTTCTTTAGAAGTTGATGCCGTATTTATTGCGAATTGCTATGCAAACGAAGATTCTTTTAAGAAGTTAAATGATTTGGATAAAAGATTAATAACTTTTAAAGCGAAGTTGATTAAAGATATTCCCGAAACGGAAAAGAAAATAATTCTTGAAGAATTGCATCAAAACAGACTTGACGCTTCAGAATATTTTATAAGGTCTTCAAATCCAAGAGATAAATATAAGGGAAAAGAATTTAATTTATTTAACGCCGTAGAAAATATAAAACGAGGCGACATACTTATCGATTCTTCAAAATATGGAAGTTATGCGGGCGAGCTGCAAATAGCTTTGAAAGACATGAAAAATACGGGAAGAACAAATATCGTAGGGCATATATGCGAAGAATATTTATTTTTGCTAGATTATATTAAACCCGCTCAAAGATTTAAGATTAAAGAATAATTTTTAAGGATAAAATAAATATGAATGAAAATGACGAAAAATTTATGGAAGAAAATGTTTTTCCAATTATAGGTTTGGCTGGAGAGAGTAAATCTTTAGCATACGAAGCCTTAAGGCTTGCAAAAGAAAATAAATTTGAAGAAGCTTATAAAAAAATGGAAGAAGCGGATAAAATTATACTTCAAGCGCATGAATATCAAACTAATCTAATAACAAGAGAAGCGGACGGAGAAAAATTTAACATTACTATGCTATTTGTTCACGCGCAGGACCATTTAATGACGGCTATGAGCGAAAAAAATCTTATAAAAGAGATTATAGAGATATTGAAAAATAATTATGAAAATAAAAAATAAATTATTTTTATTTTATTAATATTAATTTTAATTTTTGGAGTAAAAAAATGAACGAAAAATTTACGGCTTTTATGGAAAACAAAATGATGCCAATAATGGCAAAGGCATCGGCAAACAGATATTTAAACGCGATTAAAGACGCTTTTTTATTGGCGACTCCTTTTATTATAATAGGTTCTTTCGTGTTGCTATTATTTAATCTTCCGATGCAGGATACTGAAAATTTTTTATATTTTAAGCCTTATGACGATTTTGCAAAAGCGTTTTCTGGCGATTATATACAAATTTTTAATGTAAGTATGGGAATAATGTCTATATTTGTGGCTTTTGGAGTAGGCTATTCGTTAGCAGGATATTATAATTCCGATAAAGTTACAAATGGATTATTGTCTTTATACGCTTTTCTTTTAGTATCGGCAAAATCTTTGGCTGTAACTATTGTTGGAGCCGCTTCCGACTTATTATTTGTAGCGGAAGAAAGCCGAGTTGCAGTTTTGGATGCAAGATATATGGATGCAAAAGGTTTATTTGTCGCTATTATAGCGGGAATTTTATCGGTTGAAATATCAAGATTCTTGGTAAATAAAAAATTAACAATAAAATTGCCCGATTCAGTTCCTCCTGCAATATCTAAATCTTTTGAAATATTAATTCCCGTAGCGGTAATTTCAATATTATTTCAAATCGTAAATGTAATAATACAAAAAAACATGTTGATTATGGTCCCAGACTTAATAATGAAAATATTAAAGCCGTTGCTTAATTTATCAGACGGACTTTTTGCGATAATTATAATACTGCTTTTAATTCATATTTTATGGTTCTGCGGAATACATGGAGCAAATGTTCTTAATGTAGTAGTTCCCGCTATCGTATATACAAATTTGGCAATAAACCAAGAAGCTTTATCTATGGGACAAGCTCTACCTAAAGTATTCGCGGGAGAGTTTATGAATTGTTTTGTTTATCTTGGAGGCGCTGGAGCGACTTTAGGTTTATGTATAGGAATGTTAATGTCTAAAAACGCTCATTTAAAATCTATAGGAAAACTATCAATAGTTCCAGGATTCTTTAATATTAACGAACCTATAATGTTTGGAGTTCCAATTGTAATGAATCCGATTTTTGCAATACCTTTTATTTTAACGCCTATAATAAACGCTACGATAAGTTATACTTTTATGAAGTTAAATATAATAACAAGAATAGTAGCTTTAGTTCCTTGGACTACGCCGTCTATTATAGGTTCTTTTATTTCCACTAATTTAAACTTTTTAGCTCCGCTTCTTATAGTATGTTTAATTATTTTAGACTATATTATTTATAAACCATTTTTAAATATGTATATAAAAGAATTGGAAAAAGAAGAAACAAAATCTTAAAATAACTTTTATTAAAAGAATAATAAAACGCCGCCCGTAATTAAACGGACGGCTATTTTATATAAAACAAAATTAATTTTTACCAAATCATTAAAGTAGAACCCCAAGTAAAACCGCCGCCAAAAGCCGTGAATAAAACTAAATCGCCTTCTTTAATTTTATTATTATCTAAAGCGTCAGTTAAAGCAAGTCCGATACTCGTTGAAGAACTATTTCCAAATTTATTTAAAGTTACGCTAACTTTTTCAATAGGAAGCCCGATTCTTTTTGCAACCGCTTGAATAATTCTTAAATTAGCTTGATGCGGAACAAAGAAATTAACATCCGATAATTTTTTATTAGCTTTTTCTAAAACTCTATCAATGCTATTTGAAAATTCTATAACCGCTCTTTTGAAAGTTTCTCCGCCTTCCATGTGTATTTTAAAATCCGCTCCGTCAAAATCTTCCGCTCTTATCGGACATACGCTTCCGCCGTTTAACATTATAGTTAAATCGGGTTCGCTTTGCATATCTATAGCCAAAACTCCTTTTCCGTCTTTTCGAGATGTTATTAAAGAAGCTAAAGAGTTTAGAACAATGACATTAGCATCAATAATAAAGCGACCCGAATGCAATATAAAAACGGTTTTAAAATTTATTGATAAAGATTATAATAAAAATGTTTTGGAGAATGCGGAAACTTCTATAAAATATGAAGGCTATATTTCAAGATACTTAAACGAAATTAAAGATATTGAAAAATACGAGAATATGATTATTCCTAAAGATTTTGATTATTCAACTTTACAAAGCGTGAAGATTGACCAAATAAATAAATTAAAACAATTTAAACCTTATAATATATCGCAGGCTTTAAGAATCCCAGAGATTGATATGTCTGTTGCGCATATTTTAATTCTTGCTATAAATAATTTGAAGAAGAAAAAATAAAATCATTATTCTAAACTTATATTTTTAACCGTCATTGAGAGGTTTTATTTACTGTCATTGTGAGATGTATCCAAAGCAATCCATACTTTGTATTATTCGGTTTCTTTACACATCGTAATCAAATTCAAATTGTAATCGCAAACATTTGAAAAATACAAAGTGATTAAAAAATTAGGGCATGTATTTCTACATACCCTATATATTATGTTTAATGAAAAGACTGAGAAAGATTAATCAAAGTCTATAAGATAATTGAGCACCCCAAGCATCTATATCAAATATAGTTTTTCCTGCCGTTGTCGTTGAGCCTGCAAACCTCGTGCCAGCAGCCAAGAATAAATCTATAAAGAAATCTTCTCCTATTATAAAACCTATTCCTGTAAATAGCTCCATAGAAGATGTAAAACCATAGCTAAATTTTTTAGATTTTCCGCCAGCTAAATATTCTGTAGAAATATTTTTCATCTCAAAACCTAATGAATAGCTTAAACCAGCCCTAAACTCAAACCAATTAACTGGTCTTAATACCGTTCCTATTGGTAATGATACATACGGAGTAGTTGTAACTGTAGAAATTTTATTTTGGCTAATCGTTGCATTTTCGCTAGAATTTGGAGTATCAGTAGCGCCATCGTAGGTATTTCCATCTACTTTATAAGTAGTTGTCATATTTCCCCTATTTGAAACATTAAGTTTAACTCCAACTTTAGGCTCCATAATTAATTGAACTCTATTATCGGATAAACTCCATTGTAAAGTAGGATAAAAGTTTATATCAAAATCCATACCAAACATTTTATCTTCTGTAGTAACGGTGCTTTTGTTATCCGTAGTTCTATTTGTAGTTGAAGCTGCTGATGTAGATGTAATTGAGTCAGTTATTGTATTCGTATAAGAGGTAGTTTTTTTAAAAGGATTATAAACATCAAAGCCTAAAACAAGCCCAACGGTTATTCCCGTCATTGGACCAGAAACTAAAGGCATAGAGAATTCTGGACTTAAAACCAAACTTATTGGAGAATAGCCTCCGTTAGTGCTTCCTGCTATAGTTTCTGTATTCGAGTAATTAGTTTCATTTATAAAATTACCCGAAATAGTTTTTGAATAGTTTTTAATATAGTTATTATTTTCTATATAAACTGCTATTGGAATATTTAACTTCATCTCTCCAAACATTAATCCTACTGCTATTTCATGAACCCAATCGGTATTTGCAGTGGAATTCGTCATAACGCTATAGTTTCTATCGTTAGTGAAATAAGAGTATCCTTTAATAGTTGATTTAGTTCCGCCTCTCGCTATCATATAATGAATAGAAACCATATCGTTTATTTTCAAAACTGGACGAATAGCAAAAGAAGATGCATTAGTCACTTTTTTGCCTAAATAATTAGGAGAATTCGCTGCTATCGATTCGTTAGCATAGTCTGCTCTTGTTTCGCTCATAGCATAAGCTCCAGCAAAACCAAAATACATAGCGTTATTTAATATAGGAACTCCGAAGAATGCCTGAATAACTTGATTTGAACTTGAGTTTAAATTAGGAACATATCCAGCAGAAAATATTGTTCTATTTAAATCAAAAACATTTTTAGCATTTAGTTTATCGCTATCGCTTGAAAACTCTCCCGCAGTCGCTCTCTTCTTTGCCGACATATCCAAATTATCAATCATAGTTTGCATATTGGCTGATAATTGAGCGAACGAATACGCTGAAGTTATAAATAATATAGTTATAGTTGTTAATATTTTTTTACTTATATTTTTCATAGTTATTTACCTCCTAAATTAATATATCCAAAGTTTATATGTGCCACCATTAGCCGATACTGTAGTCGTTAATACATTAGTAGTAATCAAACCTTTTGTAAAAGTTGCAAGATTAGCAGATACGCTTGTAGCAGTTCCAATTATATAAGTTTTTCCAAATAAACTACTTTCAGTTGAGCCAGCTATTTCCTTATATAAATCTAAACTAGTCCAATTGGTAGTATCGCTATTTACTTTAAATACTGTATGGTCTGTTTGCGGAGTGGAAGAAGGCAGATATTTTAATTTGTAATTATATTCAACTTTTATCTTTGTCACTCCACTATCAGGTATATTAATTCTATAAACTCCACCAGCATCATTCTTATCAATAGTAACTCCTCCCGTTATTTCTGTATTTTGAGCGGTATCGACTACTTTTATAATATCCGTCACCACTACTCCAGCACCGTTTGCGCTTCTATAATCTGAAGGAATAGAGGTATTTGTAAGCAAAGTGTATAGAAATGTGCCAGTCGTTGAGCCATTAACCAATACCGTAGCTTTCTTATTAGCGATATCTTGAGTTGTGGTTAGCTCGCCCGTATCATATCTACCAGAGCCTATCTCCTTACTTAAATCAACCTTCAGGTCTTCAGGCTTCATATTATCCACACTGCAACTTATAGCAAATAACGAAGCTATAAATATTAGAGTAAATAAAAGATTTTTTGATTTGGATACAATCCAATTTGTTGCCGCTTTTTGCGGACTTTTTTTGTTTGAGTTTCATTTTGTTCTCCTCTTTTTTTATATTTTTTTTATTAAATATTATTTTTGAAATAATAATATTTTCTAGTTTTAGATAAAAATTTGGGCTTTCAAGAGACAATTTATTAAAAATCGCCCTTAAAAAGCCCAATAAAAATTTAGGAAATTTATTTAATAGAAAAATCTTTTTAATAATTGCAATAGAAATTTCGTTATGTTTGAAATTAAAGATGTTTAAAAAATTTAAAGTATCCCTATTGTATTGTATTGTATTGTATTGTATTGTATTGTATTAACTTTGACAACATAC
>ERZ791737.358-NODE-358-length-44275-cov-10.561171_pt1 | contig 44275 bp, 34 predicted proteins | sample MGYA00510042_ERZ791737 | MGnify/ENA primary metagenome ERZ791737 (study PRJEB30046, sample SAMN00791965) | human gut metagenome | study: EMG produced TPA metagenomics assembly of the A metagenome-wide association study of gut microbiota in type 2... | reverse complement strand
TTGCTACCGAATGTTGCCCACGAAGTTTGTTGGCACAACTTGCGGCAAAGTCGGCAACAGATGCACGTAGGGAATCAATATTAGTTACCATCTCACCAAAACTGCGACTGGTGCTGATTGATTGTTTTTGTACAACCTCGGCTGTATCAATGCAGGGAATGCCATTAAGTTCCTTCCATGTTTGCACCCCAGGAAGATTAAAATGACTGCGCACCCAACTTTCTTTTTTGTCAGCAAACTCCAATGGCGTGTGTATTCCCAAGTAATTGAGTTTGGCCAATGTCTGCCGACCGATGCCCCAAACATCTGCAAGTTCGAACAGTTCCAAAGCTTTTCTTCGTTTGTCTTCATTGTCTATCATACAAACCGAACGATAACCTTTATACTGCTTGGCAAATTTGCTTCCCATCTTGGCTAATGTCTTGCTTGGAGCCACACCCACACTGACGGGAATGTCGGTGTAGAGTTTCACTTTCTCAGCTACACCTCGCATGTATTTCTCCAGATTGTAGAGTTTCTCCATGCCATCTAAATACAAAAACGATTCATCTATCGAATACGATTCAGTATGAGGTACAGCAGCTCTTAGGATATTATTCACTCGCTTCGACATTGCAGCATACAGATACATGTTAGTCGAGAACAACTTGACATTATTGTGTTCAACGATATCACGCATCTTGAAGATTGGATCACCTCGATGAAGGCCTATTGCTTTAGCTTCTGTAGTCAATGCCACGATGCATCCATCGTTACAACTCAGCACGCAAACAGGCATTCCATCCAGTCCTGGATGAAATACTTTTTCTACGCTACAGAAGAAACTATTGCAATCTGCTAAAGCTATCATGTTGATAATAAAAGAATACTACAATATATATTATACTACAAACTATTATAAAAGCTAAATAGTATCTAATACAAATACTAAACAAAGTAAATGCACTTTAACTAGGTTTATGCAAGATATAGGTTACTACTCCCCACACACTAAAGCTATCTCCATCGGTTATTTCAATCTCTGGAAAATCAGGATTAGCTGGCACTAACCAACTGCGATTATCTTTCTGAATCACATATTTCACCGTGTATTCTCCATTCAGTTCACACACGGCAATTTGCTTTTCAGAGGGGTTTCGGTTGCTCTTATCCACCACCAAAATATCGCCATCATGTACGTTGGCTTCAATCATAGAGTTTCCCTGCACACGAATCAGGTATGATGCGTCGGGATTAGGACAAATCATCTTAATCAAGTCGATGTCTTGTGCCAATTCATCATTGTTTAGTGGAATAGGGAAGCCTGCCACAATCTTCACATCAAAGAAAGGAATTGTTTGAGACTTGATTCTATTGGCAGGAATCATTTCGCCCCACTTACTAAGTCGGTCATCGGCATCAAAGGATTGACGTACCTGCAATTCTTTGAAGATGCAGTCACGGATGAATTCTGTCTTGTTCTCCTGCTCATTAATAAAGGCAGACACTTCCTTATCGGCACGGAAAGCATACAGTTTGCTCGTGCCTTTTGGTCGGCCAGCACCTTCACGCTTGCCACCTCTGTTGTCTTTTTTATCTTGATTGACCATATATTCAATGTTTATGCGGTACAAAGTTACACTGTTTTTCTGAATACTGTTATACAATTATCATAAATTACGATTTATTTGGCAGATTTCTTGGTTTTGATGTTAAAGTCATCTTGAACCTAAAATTTTTATATACGTAGTATATAGGGCTTTATGGCAAGAAAAATTTCATCTAAAATTTTCTGCATATCAAAAATAGTATGTAATTTTGCACCGCATTTTGGCTAAATAGCCCAAATACATTCTCTTGGGGCACATGGAGCGAACTCGATATGTGTTGGTAGAGAATATCCACCGATAGAGAGCCATATTGCTTTCTATGTTTAGCGGAACAAGTCTTTCTTACAGATAAAGACTTGATTGGAATGAAAAACACAGTCTTACCATCTGTTTCTTCTCCCATTCCCATATACTGGACAGGCAGGAATACTTTTCTGCGTTAGTGTAAAAAGTTTCGTCCGATGCACGCGGAACTTATGTGAATGATAATTTTCGGCTCATCGTCGTTGATGATGCCGGAGGGAATGTTTTATACCTATGCGTAGTGATACGCAGAAAGGAGAATAAAAAATGATTGAATTTAAAAAGTACAGCTCTATTGAGAACTCTTTTAATCGTGAGTTTTTGGAGTATGTAGTGGCTCAAATGCCAGCTGATCTACAGTATGTAGTACAAGAAAAAGTACATGGTGCAAATACCAGTTTTCTATGTGATGGCCAAGAAGTGAGGTTCGCTAAGAGAACATCTGCTTTGGCCGAAGATGAGAAATTTTACGAGTACCCTGAGTTACTTGAAAGTTATAAAGAAAGGGTACTGAGTCTTTTTGTGCATATCAAAAACATATATCCTGCCGTAAAGCATATTTCTGTTTTCGGAGAAATGTTTGGTGGGTCCTATCCACATCCAGAGGTAAAGCCAATGCACCGATATATGACTATTCAGAAAGGTGTATTCTATACTCCCAAGCATGAATTCTATGGCTTCGATATCTATCTGTTTACTGAAGATGCCAATTTCTTCTTGCCAGTTGAACAAGTGAACAGTCTCTTTGAAGCTGAAGGTTTCTTCTATGCAAGGACTTTGTTTCAGGGAACTCTTGTTGAATGTCTGAAATATTCCAATGCATTTCAAAGTAAAATTTCTGAATGGTTGGGCTACCCATCTATTGAGGATAATATCTGCGAAGGTGTTGTTATTCGTCCCATTACTCCAATGTATCTTAGGAATGGAGACAGAGTACTGATTAAGAACAAGAATGAACGTTTTGCAGAGAAAAAGAGCATTAGAAAGCGCAATAAAATGCTTGAGGCACCAATTGAACAAAGCCCTGAGCTAATTTCTCTTATCGACGAGATTTCTCAGTTTGTCACCGAAAACCGTTTGGCGAATGTGGTGAGTCATATTGGCGAGGTTCATGTGCCTAAAGACTTTGGTAAGATAATGGGGCTGTTTGCAAAAGACGCGCTGGAGGACTTCATGAAAGAGTATAGTGAGGATTATCTCAATCTTGAGAAGACCGAGCAAAAGATGCTCAACAAGGTTCTCAACCAAATGTCTATTGAATTGGTGAAAAAGGAATACATGAATCAGGCTTATATTTCAGACATCTTGTAATTATTAACCTGCTTGCCTTTCAAGTAAGCATAATAATTACAGTAACATGAGTAGAAGTAAGAAAAGAAATCCCGTCAGCACCATTGCTTGTTGTAAATCTCAGAAGAAAGACAAGCGAATCTGTAACCGGATATTTAGATGCAGAGTCAAGCATTGTTTACGTACCGACAAAGAACTGCCATATAGGCTACGTGAGATTATGGATGTATGGAATTTTGTTGGTGATGGCAAATGTTTTTGGGGATATGATTGGAATGGAATTGAGAAACTGATGAGAAAATGAATTTAAGGGGGATGTGCTATATCTGTTTTGATTGGAACAGACCCTCAATATTAAAGCGTAGCAATACGCAGAAAGGAGAACAACTATGAACTATAAATATGATGCAGAACATACATTCTTTACATCGGATACCCACTTCAATCACGCAAACATCATTCGATTCTGTAACCGTCCATTCAAGGATGTTAACCAGATGAATGAAGTGCTTATTGAAAATTGGAACAGAGTTATTTCGCCAGGAGATACAGTGTTCCATTTGGGAGATTTCTGTTTGGGTGGTTCGCTGGAATGGACAAATGTATTGGATAGATTGAATGGAAAGATTCATTTGATTCTTGGCAATCATGACATGAAGAATATACGACAGAGCTATATCAATCGTTTTGAAAATGTGGTCATGCAAATGCACATTGAAATCGGTAAGCGATGTATTTATCTGAATCACTATCCGTTTCTATGTTTTGGTGGCTCTTATCGAGATGTTTGGCAATTGTTCGGCCACGTACATACCAGTCCTCATAATACAGGTTTGGATGCTCCAAGACTTAAAGCATTGTTTCCAACTCAATACGATGTTGGTGTAGATAATAATAACTTCACACCTGTATCATTTGAACAAGTTAGAAAGATAATTCTTAAACAAGTAGAAAGTTGCAAAGATGAAAAGAACAAGCAAACAATCATTTAGCCTTGATGATTATATCAAAGCTGTAAAGAAAGGAAATCGAGAAGCTGAACAGCTACTGCTTGGCCCAGGCTTTCATTCGGTGCATAAGGTACATTTGTCAAAGATGAATTACAACCGAAAGCAAAAGCATAAGGATACATATTCAGAACAGTAGAAACTAAATAAGGAAGAAAAAATGAAGATACAATTTATGAGCGATCTCCATTTGGAGCTAAGCGACAATTCAAGATATATAAAAGATTTGGAGATACCTGTAACGGGTGACGTACTCGTATTGGCTGGAGACACAGCCTATTTGCGAGATAGTACTATGCCAAATATGAAATTTTGGAAATGGGCATCTAGTACCTATCGGCAGGTGATGCTTATTCCTGGTAACCACGAATTTTATGGGTATGGTGATGTAGCTGCACAAGGTGACAGTTGGCAGAGAATGATACTACCCAACGTAGGATATTATCAAAATCAAGTAGTACGGATAGATGATACTGATTTTATTCTATCTACACTCTGGTCACATATTCGTCCGGAGGATGAGTACTTTGTGGCACGAGGTATGAACGATTTTCGTCAAATCAGATATAACGAGGGGCGGTTCACAACGGATGATTTTAATATAGAGCATGAGAAATGTTTATCATTTATCAAGCAAGCTGTAGCCAAAAGTAATGCAGCAAAGATTGTTGTGGTCACGCATCATCTTCCTTCTTATGAGGTTGTCGCTCCATATTATAAAGGAGATAGTCTTACGTCAGCCTTTGCAACAGAATTGGGTGACTACATTGCAGAGAGTAGAATTGATGCATGGATTTTTGGTCATAGTCATTCAAATATCAATGGACAAATAGGCAAAACGAAGCTAATCTGTAATCAGATGGGCTATGTATCTTACGGAGAACATAGTAATGGATTTGATCCGTCACGATGCATAGAACTTTAATAATAGCCATAAGGAATAGTGTAACTGCGCCTCCTTATGGTTATTTTATGCTTCGATAGTTTGGCCATTTTTACAACCTGAAATAGATAGGATGTATCAGTCTTATTTTTAATGTGATAGCGTATTGTATTTCCTGTTTTTGTGGCATTTTACATCTGCTTTTTGCGGTGTTTTACTTCTGTTATTTGCGGTAAAATGGCTGCCTTTTATTACAAATATAATTTATTCAATCGTACTCTAATGAAGAAGAAAATAACTAAATATGAGAAGTGGATACATAGCTAACAACACTGAATATCTCATTATTTTCAAGAAAAGTCGAAAATAAATTTGGCTACGCAAAAAGGCTGCAGAACGACCCTATACCTTTGCATCATCAATCAGAAAGGAATTGTCTAGTAAACGAGAGCAGAACCAAATTTACTTGAGTTATGCCGAGTGCAGCAGACAATGCCAGAATGGAAGTATGGGTGAGTGGTTGAAACCGGCACACTGCTAACGTGTTGATCCAATAGGATCCAGAGGTTCGAATCCTTCTACTTCCGCTTTTTGATGGAACTTTGGCAGACATGGTGTATGCGCAGGACTGAAAATCCTGAGAATGTGGTTCGAATCCACAAGGTTCCACTTTTATTGGGGTGTTCTCCAGCGGCAACGAGAGCTGACTGTAAATCAGCTGTCATTAGACTTCACAGGTTAGCTTCGCTTTATTCCGTCGCGACTCGGCATAGTTCAAACAAGTTTGACTCTGCTCTCGCTGCTCCGTCAGTTCGAGTCCTGTCACCCCAACAACTATATGGAGTATGTAGCTCAGTTGGTAGAGTGCTGGTTTGTGGATCCAGTGGTCACGGGTTCGAACCCCGTCTTACTCCCTTTTCGCTTCAATAGCTCAGTTGGTAGAGCAGCTCACTTGTAATGAGCAGGTCGTAGGTTCGAATCCTACTTGAAGCTCAACATAGCGGGATGTAGCAGATGGTTAGCTTTTGAGTTTCATAAGCTCAAGGTCGGTGGTTCGAGTCCACCTCCAGCAACTCAATTTGTGAAGGTGCCCAAGTGGTTTAAGGGGCTGGTCTGCAAAACCAGTATTCATCGGTTCGAATCCGATCCTTCACTCTAAAAAGACGTCTTCAACCTGGAAATATTCATTCCAAAGTCGAAGACTTTTTATTGCTATCCGCATTTGAGCAGAAGATTCAACTTTTCTTTTACTTTCGCCAAAACATCTTTCAGTTCATCCAACTGATTTCCTTCCTGGCATTGCTGAATCATGGCTACGGCTTTTTCCATCAGTTCGTAATCTTCCGTCGTCAATGGAGATTCTGAGATTGAATATTCTGGATCCTCGTAGCGGTAGTATTTGTTATCGTAAACTTCTATTGGGGCATTGTAGCCCAATTTGTCCGACCTCATTATTTGAATATCGGCTTGAACGGTTCTCATGGATACACCTTTCATTATCCCTTCCATATCGTAGAGGGCATCTGAGCAGGCTTCTACCAAATCATCCAGAGTCCATCGCCTGTATTTGTTCTGCAGGCATCGGTCTATTGTTTTGTAGCGTATCAACGCATTCTTGTTTACTGGCATTGCTGTGTGTAAAATCTGATTGGTTCATAATTCTTGTTTTTGTATGTACCACAGTCAGCCAGTGATAAAGGAGGAGTCCGGTCGATTGGGTACAAAAAAGTTGGAAAGCTTTTGAGGACTTCCCAACTATCTCCTTTATCTTGGATTAATCTTGTCTGTTGTTTAACAACTACAGTATCGATAGCAATGGAAACATCCCTCAAGCGTGCTTGTATAAGAGCAGCTAAAGCTATGAGCATAGCAACTCTTACCAAAGCTACTAAAGCTATGGTACTGTGTTGTTGTCTGTATGTTCATTCTTTGTTTCAGCATTGTTATCTGTTTAAAATGTTATAAATCGGGTGCAAAGGTAACTGTTTTTCGGTAATTCTGATAAAGTTTCTACCGTTTTAACCATTTGCGGGTGCAAAATTACTACAGTGGTACGCAGTCTTTTTGCGTTACTGTAATTATTCATAAAAGAATCTTTTGAGAACAAAACTTTGCGGAATGTCATATTATCTGTTTAAAGCAAAGTTATCTAGAAGATTAATACGTTTAAATATAAATCCTAAACCAGCTCCTCTTGCATCATAAGAATGATTAGTATACCATGTGAGTGCTTCATTCAAGTTATCTTTATCAATAATTGAAGTAGGTAATTTGAAATCTAGTATTTCTTTAGAATCATCGGTTTTTGTTCCTTGTAATTCCTTCTTAGAATCCCATCGGCCATTTAAACTAGTATTGTCATAACATACTAGTGTTTCTGCTATAACCCATGAAATTCTAGGCTGTGCATACCCCTCTTTCTCTTGTTCCCGTATTTCTATGCGAAATACATTTTCTAAAATCTTAAGTAGCTCTATCACAGTGAGCCTTTTATTGCAAATATCATCATATAGTTTGTTATTGGTGATTTTCCAAAAGCACAACATATAATAGATACTGGAGAACATGTACGAATTAAATGGAAACTGAAGAAGTGCAAGTCTTGTATATGCAAATATACGATCTAGTAAACGTAAGTTGATAGGTATAGTTTTACACATGATTTTTGTCATCCCCTTGAAATACGAAGCTTCATAATTATCCCTTATACATTCTTTTCTTTTTTCATTGTTGAAAAAACTATCAAAACTATATTCGTCATATAAGTATTCACAATACTTGTCGATATTATTCATTGGTAAATTGTATTCAATATCAATGAAGCGTTTCAGATATTCATTGGCGTCCATAGTGGTTGAACCGAAGTACCCTTGAATAGCGTTGCATAATTGTGTCTTATTTATCGCCAACACAAATATAATATTGGGAACATCAAATAAATGCTTCACTCTTTCAAGTACAGATACAGCATAATTAGGATTGCAACGGTCTAATTCATCAATAAAAAATATAATTGGTTTATCAGAAGCATTGTAAGCTACATATTCTTCCAAATTTTTTTTAAAGTCTTCTATAGCTTTTTTTTGAGATTTGTATTCAGCTAAGAATTCTTTACTTATTTCTGTGGTTTCATCAATAGCAGCATCAATACAATCGCTATCTATGCCCGTAAATTTCTTTAAAACTCCTTTTGCACCTGCTCCAATAGTAGCCATAGTAACCTTTCCTACAGAACTAATAAATTCATCCATACCTCCTTTCTCATTACATAGCTCTGTAAGTTCCGAAGAGAGTGCAATTAAAGGATCTGATAGGTAATCAGATGTCCATGCATTATAATACAATGTCTTATAACCTTGAAGCATCAATTGTGCTTTCCACATTTTTGTAAAAGTTGTTTTGCCAGTACCCCATGCACCATTAAGGGACATAACACACCCTAACTGACTATAGAATGTTACTATATCAGTAAGTATAGTGGCAACCTGTTCACGTCCCATTTTATCATATGAGAAGGGAGCTTCTTCTGGGATTTCTAAATCCTTTGTTCTACATTTAAGTGCAGTCATAATTATCGTTATCAAATTATTGTAATTTCAGCATATATTTATGCACGTTCAGTCCTATTTGATACAAGGAGCTCTCTGACGTCAGCTTCGAGAGCATCGGCAATAACATACAGAACTTCAATACTTGGTTGAGCCTTGTTGGTACACCACTTGGAAACTGTTGTTTGATCTTTCTTTATTGTTTCCGCCAACCATTTGTTGGTTTTTCCTTTTTCTGCAAGCACAATTTTTACGCGATTCGCTGGTTTCATGTTTTTCGATTTTGAGTAAATGCAAATATAGCGATTTTAGCTTATATATTGGCGTAATAATCTAATATATTTGACGAATGGAACAAAATTGATGAACTTAAATCTGTTATTGTGCTAAAAAATGCTTTAATGACAGAATTATAAAGACAAAAAGGAGCATAAAGATTTGCTCTCATGCTCCTCATTGAATTTGAAATTATTGCTTTGTACAGGTTAATGTCAAGCTCGTTGAACTATCTGGTGCTGTCATTTTTAGTTCAGCTGTAGTTCCTGAAAGTGAATTAACTTCATAGGTGCAATACAACTTTCCGCTTACATAGCAATTAATTGTCTTGCCTTTGGCTGTGTAAGTTCCAGAACCATTACCGAAGTAACCTTTTCCGACATAGGATCCATCGGAATTAAAAGTAGCAGTGGTCGTTTCGTATCTCCACGTAAGACCTGCAGCTTTAGTTATCTTCCAAGTTCCATACAATGTTTCAGCAGGATAATCAAAACCATCTAAAGGTCTGTCATCATCCTTTGAACAAGATGTCAATGTCATCATTAACATCATCAGTGGCAATAATGCCAAATACAAAAATTTCTTCATCTTATAATATATTTTAGTTAAGCCTTTATTTCTTCAATCTGAGGTTGTTTGTCATTAGTAGGAACTTCCTCCTGCTTATCTACTACAGCAATTTCATGATTACTATCGGTAGTGTGTAATGCGGAAGTAGAGACATTGTCTTTCTCTTCCTTTTTAACTTGAATACTGAATGCAATCAATGCTAACCCTCCAACAAGTAGTATGCTACCAAAGCCAGTTCTTACAACCTTTGTTAGGGCCTTTACATTTCTTGCTGCTGTGGCGCTTGCATTTTGAATGCCGGTAAAAGCATCACCACCGTACATGGAATCTGAGCAATATTCACCAGCATCCATATTGAAGCAATAAATACTGAAACCTATTGAAACAATACCAGCAATCAATAGGATAATTGTTCTAAATACTTTCATAATGTGTTTTTTTTACCAGTTATCATTCTCATTACCAGAAACTCCATTCTTAACAGCTTCCTCTATCTTATCCATAATAACATTTGAAAAAGCGTGTGTCATGATAAGAGCTTTTGACGATGTCTTCTTATGCTTATCTTTTTCTGCAAATGGATAACATTTTTCAAGAACCCACTTTTCTGCAATTTTGGTTGGTACAGTGCCTCCAATAGCTCCCATAATACCACCACCAGCTAATACTATTGCTTCATAATTCTGAACTGTATAGGTTACTCGGATTTTATTATCTTTGATATCCAACTTGATAATTGGCTTTACACTCACATTATAAGAGTTTGTTCCTCCCATGTGACCAGCTATATTAGGCAGATAGCCTTGAGCAATAATACAACCGAGCTCTTTATCATTAAGCTGGATAACGGAGTTTGCATCATTGAATGAAGCTGTTACCCAATAATTCAGAATAACGTAAAGTTGATTCTTGGTCTTTCCGGGGCAATCTATTACTTGTACATAAGTAAGAGAATTATTCTTATCTAATTGTAGGGTAGAAGCCAAATTTGCTGCGGCATCATTCCATTTTTCACCATACTTTTCCTTGGCGTATGTTTCCAACTCTTCTGTACGCATAATTTGCGCATTTACACTCATCGCCATGCTAAGCACAGCTGCAAACAAAATCAAGAACTTCTTCATTGTATTATTAATTAAAGGTTTAACAAACTAAAATTCATATCCAACTCTTAACGTCACACATTCTGCGTTAAGAACTCTTGGCTTACGTGTATAGCTCATATCATGGGAACTATTGAATCTATCAAAGGTCTCAAACTCTAACTTCTCAGCTGCGTAACCTATAGATATATTAACGGCCTGTTTCTCATTGGTAGCTATTCTGCAACCAGCTGAGATATTCCAAAACATACCACCATTATTGGTAACAAATGTACCTGCCTTACCATCAATGAACGGGGAAATTTTGCTCTTTGTGAAGTTTACATGAGCATTCGCAAAGACAGGAATATCTACTTTGCTTTCTCTTGTGTCCAAGGCTATATCCATATCCTTTGTTTTATACTCGGACATAAAGTGAAAACCAGTACCGGCACCGAGGAAGATGTAAGGATTAAACTGATAGCCATGTGTGGTGTTAATTACAAAGCGTCCAAATTCATAGTCCCCTATTCCGACATCATAGCCGGCATCAATAAAACCACGATAACAATTGCCAGAAATGTTTTGGGCATTGGTAACCAAACAAGCTGAGCAAATTAACATTGCAAACAAAAATAATTTCTTCATTATCTATAAAATATTAATAGTTATTTCGAATTTATGCTGCAAACTTAAAAGATGACTATGCACCCTTTCTGCATTATTAAAATAAAAATGAACTACCGTACTTTATTGGTATCTGGCTTTTCTATCCGACAAGACTTTTTCTATCCACTAGGGGCTTGACAATAGACACTTCACACACCATTAGAACAAAATGCTTAGTGTGTACCTTCCGTTTGGATGCAATTGCTCACATCTTCAGTAGCTGTCAATTCAGTTCACTGTGTTCTCAGCTTGTACGGTTACGTTTCCTAGTTCATTTATTATTCTTCCATATTCACATTATAGCTTTTGAGAAGCTTATAAATATAGGCATTAGGCTCGAAGTCGAATAATTTGTTTATAATTAAACCTGTTGAGTCCCAAACGCCTTGATAAGTAACATTTATTAGGGCTTTAAGACACAAGACAATGTTTGTTTGCAATTCCTGAATGTTTTTCATAATATCTTCAACCGTGTATTCCTTATTGCCTAGCTTTAAAGGATCGCCTTCTATCACATAATAGCCAACTCGATAGAAAGTCTCAGTCATTTGAAATGCGTTTGGCATATATCCCTTGGCACAAGCAGGAATGGTTTCAATTACCTCACAACAGTCGTTTAGAGATTTCTGTTTGTAGTACATTGCCTCGGTCGCCATCATAGTAGAATTCAGGATATTCAATTTATCAATCCAAATATTTATGGAATAGACCATTTCTTGATAGGCTGTTTTTTGATCTTCTGTAGGGTTTAGTTCTGCAAGTCTTTTAGTATGAAATAGGATTGCCTGGCAGCTTTCTTTTGCAAAATCTACCATTGTGTGCAGTTTCTTAAATTTCTTTTCTAACAGAGAAATTTTAATTGTTTTTGTAGTCATCGTATCTATCTCATTTATTAGTACGATGCAAAGAAAAAAAGGAAGAGCGCAGTCTTTCTACACTCTTCTTTACAAAATAGTCAAATGAATTCTATATCATTTATCAATCATTCATGTCCATATATATCAATCATTCTTTCAGCCAATTCTTTCATATCAGCCCTTAAATGTTCAGGCTTAACAATCTCAATCTGGTCGCCAAATGAACGTAGAAGCGAACGTAACTCATAGTTATCTTTCACTTTGAGGGTTATTTCCCAATGTTTCTCATCCATCTGAACGAGTTGTGATGATTGCGATTCATGCAATGGCTTGGTCATGATGTAGCCCAATGCTTTCTCATTTACATGAAGAACAACGGTTTCTACTGGATTATTTGAAACAGATACACCAACCACATCGCTATAATAATCGTCAAAATCAAAGTCTTCATCAAGAGGTTCGTACGGCTTGGACGTTTCTTCAACAGCTATAATGCGATCAATGGCATAGTTTGAGAAGAACTCATCCATATCATCTCGTTTGGCTATCAAGAACCACCGGTTATTATACTGTTTCAAATGATAAGGACTGACTGTGATTGTACGTTCGTCTTTGCCAAAAGGTTGATATTTTAGTTCTATCACACGTTTATTGACAATGGCATCAAAAAGAGGCTTGTAGAAGTTGCTCATTCCTTTCAGATAGGGATTATTCTGAAAGCTAACAACAGTCTTACCATTTTCACCAAGTTTACTAGTAGAGTAAAGATGGTTCTCAACTTCTTCTAGCCAGTCGAATTGAGGTACACCTTCAAACCGTTTCAATAAAGTCAATGCATCATGAATGAGATTTATTTCTTCTTGATTGATAGGCTGTTCCTTGATTGAAGCATTGCGTTTACTGTATCGATAGTATTTCTTATGACCATCTTGAATAGCCTCAATAGTCATTCGATATCCTTCTTCGCTTTCAATAAACTTCAAGTCTTCTTGAACCTGACGTTTTTTTACTCCTTGTTCTTTTCCCGAGTTTCCATTATAGATATATAAAGCTTCATTACAAGCCTCAATTAAATCCTCAATGTAATAACGGCGAGCCCAATTACCTAAGCACTTATCTAGTGCTTGGTAACGAATTTGAGCGTTTTTATTTGTTGGCATAATATTATTATTAATTATTATGAGTTAAAAATAAATAGCAAATTTAGATTTAATATTTATGATATACTTCTGAAGCTATTGGTGAAATAATTCAGGCAAATCTTTAGTTGGAGTATAAACTAGGTTCATATATTCACTCCCTGGAATAGGACGTCTTAGATTAGGATCATAATCATTATAGTCCACATAAAGTATAGACGCACTAAAATCCCTGGCAAATATACCTGCAGAAGCTACCATGGATTTTTTACCGCCAGTAATGTTTATCGCATAACTTCGTCCTTCGTTAAAAACCATTTGTTCCTTTAGTGTGTCGTATATAGTACCAAAAGACTCATCTTTCAATTCAACTTTCTCATATCCTTCAGGTAAGAATTTGGGTAAAAATCTTACATTGTCTTCATTGAAAGCTACTCCTTTATCATGAATAATGATATGCTTTCTTGGCTTTAAAGCCCTGGCGGCTAAAATAATAGGTTCTGGAGTAAATCCAAGAATAGAAAACAATATATCACATGGTTCTATAGACCAGACTAAATGATTCTCGAAATTTTCAATTACTTCTTCGAATAATTCATCAAAATAAAACTGACGAGCTTCAACAAATCGACCCGTTTGATTCATTTGTCTCCACTCATTAACGTGAATAAGAAAATTATTTTCCATCTTTAAATATTTGATTAATTCTGCTATTAGCTTGATCTCTTTGCTCTTCTGTAAGAATACATCCGATTTCAAAACCTGATAATAGTCCATTCTTTCCATCTATATTTGCAGAAAAAATGACTCCTTGATTTTCTGATAGTACACATTTTCCATGATTTTCATGAAATTTTTTACATAGTGATTGAAATCTTCCATTTCCTACCAATAGGGAAAGTTCTCTTTCTGTCGTAGCAAGATTCTTCGGAGACATTTTATCACTATATAATATTTTGATATCTATGCCACGCTTTATCGCATTGCTCAAAGCATCCTTTATTAATGGTAAATCACAAACACTTTTATAAGACCATGAAACCATAACTATGTATTGTTTCGCCGAATTAATTATTTCAGCAATTGTTGTGTAAATGCTGGTATATGAACAATTCCTAAGATTATTTTTATATGACTTTGCAGTAAACACCAAATTGCTTTCTTTTCCTATATCTTTAAAAATATTACTTTCTATAGCCTTTGACGTCGAAAGGTATCGATATTTATTCCCATCTTCAGAAAGAACTATCTCTTGATTCATAAATAGTACATCAAAAAGATACTCCAAATCTTTCAGCTCTGTGCCAACAATGTCCACGCCATTTTCAGGATTTCCATAGAGGCTATTTGCGGTATAATTAGCACTCATAATAAGTCCTGCTTCGCCATCTGAAATTAAAAATTTTGCATGAAGGTCATTGTTAAGATGAACATGAATGCCATTCCTATATAAATTATGTAAAAGAGGTATGTGTGGATTAGTTTCCGAATCTATCTTTTGATCTATCTTGTTACCTCTTTCTTCATCTCCTTTTAGATTTGATAATACAAATATTGCAACCCCTCTTTCGGCAGCTTTTAAGAGAGCGTCATTTAACTTGGGATCTTGGAAAAAGAAATTTGCCGTTTTAATATATGATTTTGCATTCCCAATTAATTCGAAAATACGATTAGTTAACTCCGAATTAAGCTTACTATTATAATATAGTTTCTGTTTCATTTACTATTACTTGTTAAAAATAAAACAATCACAGTCGATTCGCTCAAGTTTGTCAAATAACTTAAACTTTACCATCATTTTTCTCCAATCTTTATATATTTGACTGAGTTTATAAGCAATTACTTTTCCATTATTGTTTGGGGTTACATACCACTCATTGATTGTATCAATAATGTCAATGAATGATTGGATCTCATGTTTTGTTTTAATCCTCACTACTCCTTTTGATTTAACAGGAAAGTCAATAAAACCTTTCTTTGCATCCTCAATTACATCAAGTGGAGACGAAGATGTAAATAGAAGAGTCTCACTGAGAAATATGCAAGGAAGTTTAGTAGTCTGATTCGTTTCTATTTGGAATACGAAATCTTTGATTTTATACCTTTCAGATAGAATAGTAGACCAACCTTCGTTCTGCGCAAGCAAAGCCACCTTTGACATTTTTTCACTATCAGAAATATTATAACCAAGATTAGGGACGAAAGACCATTTACCAGCATCTTTGCCTTTGTTATTTAATTCTATAGTATAAGTCATAGCCGATCCAGTAGCTTTACAGACCAAAGTATGACCATTATATATTATGTCTTTATGATATTGTTCTTGACTATCGAGATAAAATGCAGCATTCGCCCCAACAAGAAATTTTTTATCAAATTCGAGAACCTCAAAGTTAACTCCGGCGGTTTCTAATCCGAGCATTTCTAGTATATTCGATTTATTAAGCTGTTGAACGACTTGTTTTGCTGGAGCAATGTTCAAAGATAAATCTATTGCCTTATGAGCAGATACATTCATATCCCAATTTGATAATCTTTGTTCATTTTGATATATAAAATCAGGAAGAATATCCAATGTCTTTCCATCCACCAAAAATGAACCTGTTACTTTTACTGTAGGTCTATTGTTTGCAGTCAGATATTTGCGCTCTGCATCTTCCGAAACTTTATAGTCGCCCAAAATAAGACGTATCATTCCTTCATCTTTGAGATGTTTAATACATACATCTACGAGTTCTTTCTCAAATCCTATCATATTTGCGAAGTATGCTGTCTTGTCCATCTTTGGGCAACCTTTTGTGTATCGAAGTATAGCTTTATACAATGGGAAAAATGGATCAGAATCCACACTATCATATTTAACATGTACCACATAGACAGGGAAAGGAACCTGAAAATATCCAAGAATATTCCCATTTTTACTTTCTACATATTGTAAAATATCTTCCTTTTTCATACTTACATTAGTTAATATTGAATGATACACTATCAAAATAAATTCTAAAGATTTTAGCTAAAACCTCTTGATTTAGTTTCAAATTATATTTGTAATATTTGTTAACCTTCCCATAAATCTCACCACACTTTACAATGTAATAATTATCAGAAATAGAATCATCTACTACCTTGATTTTTACGATATCTCCCTCTTTATGTTGTGAAGAAAATTCTTCATAAACCTTCTTATCTAACGATACCGTTCCTTCATTGCTAATGAATAAAGGCATAAAATCCACATGTTTACTTTCCATAAGATCCCAGATAATGTTATTAGGGCGTAAATTTTTGTATATTTCAAGGGATAATTCGGAACCATCTTTAAATTCAAAAAGAGCTTCATCTTTTGATTCATCATCAATCCATTCAATCATTTTTGCTTTTACGTGAGAACACACGTTATCTTCTACCATATCGCAAATATCCACGTCAGATACATACTCAAACATAGCTCTGCCTTTTTCATTAAAACCAATAAATGAAACTTTGATTGTATCATGATAAGCGCCATAGTTTTCGAAGATTCTATTAACTTTCATCTTAAAAGTATGAATCTTATCGTTTATTTCTATATTGACATATATTGTTTTTTGCTGTAGGTCATCCCAATTCCATGAGCAATTTCCAAATACATCACCAATATTAAGATGCCCATTACTGAATTCTTGCATTAAGACATCCAAAGAAGTCTTTTCTGCAGTTCTATCTCGAATTTCACGAAGTTTATTGAATACTTCTGTTGGTTCAATACTTAAGGTCTTATCATTTTTTCTATGTGCTTTTTCATCACAAAGCGTATCAAGATTACCAATAATTATCAATTTCTTTTTTGCTCTACTTAATGCCACATTTAAACGTCTCATATCATCAAGAAATCCGACAGTACGGTTCCCATATTTAGTATTGAAAGCCCTTACTAATGATAGTATAACAATATCAAATTCGCTTCCTTGAATAGAATCAATCGTGTAAACCGAATTATCCAAAGCAGTATCCTTAACTTCTTTCATAAGAAGTGACCTTTGTTTGCGATAGGGGGTAATAATTCCTACACTTAAAGATGAATTTTCTGCAAGCAGTTCTTCTATACGTGGTAAAAGTCTTTCCTTGAAGATCTGGATTTCTTCAGGATTATACCATCCCTCCTTTAAACCACCCTTTTCATAGGCCTTTTCGTTGCTTGTTGAAGATGTATCTATGAAAGTTACGACAGAGGGAAATGATGAAAGATTACATATTTGATTTTCAGTACCTCTACCATTCATTAATGCTTCTTTATAGAACAATTCGGATATATAGTTTCCAATTTCTGGATTCATTCTGTATTGATAATTTAAGAGGACAGAACTATCTTTTGGAAAATTATCATCTTCCAAGAAATCTTCAAATAAAGAAGAACTGATTGCACTTTCTACTTCTTCTTTATTGAATGATGTATTTCCACTTTCATTGATAAACTCAGAAATATCCTCTGTGTCCATAAATGGAGGTAGCTGTTTATTATCACCCACAAGAATATACTTTCGCCCCAATTTCATAGGCACAGTCGTTTCTGAAAGGTTTGCTTTTCCTGCTTCGTCAATGATAACAGTATCAAACATAATCCCGCTTCTTTGTAAATTGAAATTCATACCAATACCAATACATGTACCCATGACTACATTTAATCCTTGGTAATGTCTTGCATTATTAAATGCTTTTGCTCCGTCTCCTAATTCGATTAGACCATTTCGTAGTTCGGATAAAAGTTCAATCCATTCAACAATATTATCGGGCTTATTATCCAGATAATATTCACACATGTAGTCATGTCGTTTTTTAAAACGTTCTTTCGTACTTGATTCATATCGAAAATCTTTTTCTAAACGCTTCTTTATATCTTCTAATGATTTACTTGAATCTAAATCCTTAAGCAATAACTCATTATTCTTAAGAAATTCTGGATGTTCTTGTAAATCATCCGGAATCATAGTTTCTTCATCGTCGATATTTCCAATCTTTATACGTTCATCAGAATTGATTAACCTATCATAGATGTTTTTTACAGCAGAATGTGCTTGACTACATACTAAGACTTTTTCTCCACGATTTATAACCAATTGCTTGATAATTTCAACAATAACAGAAGTTTTTCCTGTACCTGGAGGACCTTGGATAAGAAATATATCATTATTATTTATAGCCTTTTTAATTGCTAATGGTTGATTATTGCCTTCTTCAACATCAACAAATTTTGCATCAAAAAAGTCTATGTTTTCTTCAGGAATAGGAGAAACAAGTTCATTCCGATTCAGTTTATCAAATATATCGAGACTACCTTCTCCATAGACAAAATTATCTATAGCATTTTTTTGAAGAAGCAAATGCTTAACTCCTGCACGACGTCTTATCTCAAAACCTTCCTTTCTTAATCCATCGATATCAAGATGCTCATGATAGAACTCTATGTTATAACCTGCTTTTTCAATATTAATTTTTAGCTCTGCATGAATTATCGAAGATTTTTGTATTATTTCTATGTGGCAAACATCTTCGTCTTGTTCTGAAAAAAGAGAAGCTACATTAGATGTATTATTTAAAAAAAGTGCAGTTTTTCCACTATCCAGTGAAGATACAATACATGCCTCATTTCCAGCAACCTGAACAGCATTTTTTTTGTTATTATCTTTCTCGCGAACTTCCTGATAAGTCAAATATTCTTTCAATATTAGATACTCTACACCAGCTTTTTCTTTTAGCGTTCGTATTGTAGCTTTAAGTTTTGGGATTATTCCCTTAGCTACCAAAAGTTGATTCAAAATTTTTGTCCCAATCTCTACATTTTCTTCACACAGAAAACTCCTTTCATGTAGAACAATGCTATTTCCGGAAATTACCAGTGCATTCAGGTTATTATTTAGCAAATACTGGGCATTGCTCTTTAGCTTATTGTGAGAAAATTCCTGAACCCACATACCGCTATCATTCACCTGTATTTCTAAAACCACATCATTACAGTCATATATAATTAGTTTTGCATCATTGGTAGCTTCGTCTCTGTAACCTCCTAACCAAAAGTTATTCTCTGAAAAATATTGTGGGTATTCTGCTAAAAAATGAGCCAATTCGACTTGAACATCAGGGTTGTAAGTAAGATGTAAAACTTCTCTTACTACATTTATATTTTTGTGCGTTATACCACCAATATTTTCTAAAACCCATTCTATAGCGTTCTTACTTTCATCATCAATACTAGCCAACTCTTCTTTACTTAGGAATTCCTCAATTTCTTCAGATATGGTTGAGTCTGTAGAATAATCTTCAAAACTGTTTGCTATACAAAAACGATTAAAACCAAACCTGTTTTTGTTTTTACGGGTTAAAACAACGCTCATGATATCTCCAAATTCTTTATCATTTGGTTCATCTACATATCCATAACAACCATTAACCGCAATAATGGCAAAAGTGCTTGTTTTGGCGATTACCTTTCCTTTATAAACGCAGTTTTCACTTAATGTTGTCTCATAATTAGGTGCATGTAGTATTTCTTTGCAATCGTAAAGTAAGATGGCATTATCTTGATTATCGCCAAAGCGGGAGATGATTTTTATACCATTCAAAAGGGTATTATCTGTCTGCAGCTTTTTCATTATCTGAAGTGAAAAAGGCAGGCTCATTTCCATACCATCATAGACAATATTATGTGGAAAAAGAAGCCCTTTTCTAAATTCAGGCTCACCATCTATGATAATGAAATTTCTAGATACCTCGCTTATTATGTAGTTCATATGATAATCTTTAGTTATTAAAGAATGATTTAATAATATCTTCTGTCTTTTTATCAAACACAAAACAATTATGACTCACAATTATTTCTTGGCTTGCTCTATTGCTGCTTACTATTTTAAAAGGAAGTCTTTTACCAATGTTCGAAATAAGTTCTGTTTCAGAAGTTTTAGCGAGTAGGTCGTTGTCCAGTTTTACTGTAATTAATGCAGAATTTGCATTCGATTGAATTTCCCCATATACTTCAGCACCAGGATAGAGACTATTCCACGGATCTTCTTCAATATTTCTTATACTCAGTTTTAATATTTGTCTATCAGGGTGAAAAATCATTATTTTAGCAGGTATTTTCCACCTAACTTGTGGTTCATCTTCACGCTTCAAGGGTGACCAAGAAATTTCAGACATTTTAATACTACCAATTAGATGGAAGCTATCTAATGTTTCTACTATTAAAAAATTGTCTTTCTTCTCTATAACTTCTACATTGCATATATCACCCGTCTTTAAAGAAATACTAGCTGTCTCCCAGGGATTTGGAAGTAGTGCTCTTATAGAAGCTTTTATCACCCTTTTGTTTGAATCAATATTCTTAATAAGAATGGTAACATCATCGTTCATTTTATACGAATCCAAATTGTTTCCTTGGGTTCTCGACCAACTCAACTCATTTTTATGGATAGAAGCCTCTATGCCTTCCTCTAATTGAACCCATAGAAAAGTTTCGTCATGCATAATTACTTTTGAATGATAAACTTTATTAACTTCATAGTTTTGAATTATGGAAATCCATTTATTTTCTATTTCATAAGAATCTTCAGAAGTTGTTAGACTTATTGATTTTTGTGAAGTGTTTACAGCTTTGATAAATACATTTACATTTCCACATGAGGGTTTCCATTGTTTTAACGCTTCATATTCCATCATGCTCATATCTTTAATATGAAGAAATCCTTCAATACCTTCTCCAATTTTTATAAGAGCACCTCTATCATCTACTCTTATTACAGGACCTTCTACCATTTGGTATTCTTCATAGATAGTCTCTTCCCAAGGATTAGGCAAACATTCTTTATGACTAAATCGAACATTGAATCGGCCGTTATCGTCAACATTTTTTTCAACCACTTTTACTTGAATCGTATCTCCTTCAAAGACATGATTATTGAAATTGACATACCCCCAAAACATGTCACTTCCAAAGATAAGACCTCTTAAACTTTTGTGCTTTACAAAAATTGATTTTTCGTTAATTTGTTCAACAACAACATTTACCACACTATCTTCTACCAACTGTTCATATTCAATTTGCAATGGATTCTCCGTTCTTTCCTTTATATTTTGAGATTTATTCTTTGATGATTTTGCATCTTCAACTTCGACTTGCCAAGTATTGTAGTTATAGAAAGCTTTAATAATACGTACATCCAACCAATTACGAATCTTTAAGCGTTCATTCATTCTATAACTATCATCATTCAAAGTTGCATGAATACCAAATACATTTATTATATAACCCTTGTATCCTTTGCGAGTTGTTATATGACCTCTTAGAATACTGTGATATTCTAATGCTTGTTTTATTTTATATTGCTGCCATTCATTAACCGTGGGAAATGAGTATTTAATAATATAGCTGTCAACTTCATCTTCATAACCTTCTATTAATTCCAAACCAACAATAAATCCTTTTTTTACTTTGAATCCTTTATTGTTGATACAATCTAAGAAAATACGGTCATGTGTGTTCATTTCAGTAACAACGAGCCCTTTAGCAATTGTTTCTTTTACTATAGCTACTAAATCAGAATAATCAGAATTTAATACATATGAAGACTTTTGATTTGTATTCTGACTTATGGCATTATGTTTATCAGCTTCTTTATTGTTTCTAAATTCCGTATTTTCGATTGTTCTGTGAGGTTTGTTTTCTCGCCAGATATCTGTAGGAAGTAACTTATGAACGATTTCATTACTAATAATTTGAGTTGGATCCCATCCAATATCTACACCTGTGAGTTGTTTTATTTCCTCACTAATTTTTTGAATGGTCACTCCTTTTTTACGGGCAATATCTAGTAGAGTCATAATTATTTTTTTATTGGATACAAAGGTTTGGATTAAGGACGCAATGTATCTGCATTATTAGTTTCAATCATCTCTCTAACTTCCTCCACATCCCAAGGTATAGGTCTGCGGCGATGAACCATTGAGTGACAGTTAGAGCAAAGAGGACGGAGATCTTCTGTTGGAATAACCAAATGTTTTCCACTATATGCAGATATTGGTTTCAGGTGATGCACTTCAATAAAGCCAGCACCATCTTCTCCATAAACTTTTTCAAAGTCAAATCCACAAATAAAGCATTTGCATCCATATTTTGCGATGCAGTCACGTTTTGCTTTCGGATCACGCTCATACCGAGTCCCATGTGATTCAACGACGTCTCCCTCAAGATAATATGAAGGCTTTGATGGCTTATAATGTGTCAAATCTAAACCTTGTTTTTGGGCAACATACTGAATATAATAGCCTATTACTTTCATGGAAGTATGACCATTATGTTGTACATGCCATTCTTTGTGTTGCTTTATAATCACTTGATATGATAAAAGTGTATCAATGTCGGTGCAAGCGTACAAGCAATCGAACTTATTATCAATTTCACTCTTTACCAAGGTCAGCAGAGAATCCTCTGCTGCCTTAATAAGTGAGTTAAGTGATGTTGTATTCTTTAGCTTTACCTCACGTAAGAACTTTCTAAAGTCCTTGTGTATAATATCAAATTCTTCTTTAATCATTATTTATGCTTCCTTATAATTGCATAATAGAGAACGTCATCATCTCTGCGCTTGGCTATGGTAGAACCATCGAGGGTATCAAGATTCATATAAGTATTGCTTGAGATCCAGCCACCGCTTATACTATGGTCAGGACGAATTTCAAAAACATAACCATCTCTGCTTGTGAATTTCAGCCACCTATGATGTTCAGCATCAAACAAAGAATGGTCAGGTTTAATGTCTAACACTTCATCGATAATATTATCTGTATATCTATCAGCAGATTCTTTGCTACCAAAGTTCATGTTGATATATGTGTAATCAGAGAATCTATCATTGACAACTTTTCTTTTTGAAGAATCGAGTTGTAACATTATGTCATCAATCTTCAAGCTAAAGATGTCGCGAACTTCCTTGATGAGATATGCTAACATTAAACTCGCAAGGGCACTGTTGACATACATATCACTGAAAGTTACAGACACATGCTTTCCTTTAAACAAGGTTTCAAGTGCTATAATATCAGACTGCCTCATTGTGCATGGAGCTATAACTTCAGAGAAATATTTAGAGATCTTGAAATTATCAACTTTTGCTGAGCCTTCTCGAATTATTTCATCAGGATTGTATTCCAAATTCGGCAACTCTTCATTAACAAACTCAGGCAAAATATCATCGAAATAGACACAACCATCAGAACAACCCCAATCATTTGAGAGAGATAGCATATCTTCATCCTGAGTGAAGTATCGAGTAAGAGTGTCATTCCGGTCTTTTAATATCAGTACAGTTTTATATTTTCCCTGATCTTTTACAAGTTTGACATTGCAATCAGGAAACTTGCCCTTCAAATCTATGTATGGAAATTTGTCTGCATTATCAAGATGCAAATCTGGGTGGTATTCAACAATCAAAGTGACAGTTTTGCCAAGTTCAACTGCTCTTCGAATATTCTTTCCCATTTCCGAACGAATGCTACTCCAATCATTTATTGAATTATTTCCTATAATGTCGGAGACACAGAAAGTAATCTCTTTAACATCCGCTGCTTTGACCGCTTCTTTAACGACGGCTTTTAAAGCCTGATGAGAGACTTTTGCCAGAACACTATTTTGCTGTATATCTGATGGAATAGGCATTGATTTCTCTTTCTGTATATCAAGCCATTCTATCACCTTACTCTTAGACAGTAAGTGAGCATATGGATAATTAGTTCTATCAACCAAGCAACGTGCACATGCACCACCGTCAACATGGCAGTTACATGTATAGGATTGAACTAACTCACGGGCGATGTCCAATATCTGAGCAAACTCTTGTGGATTATTGAAATGAAGAGAATAGCCACAGCCTCCGCGAGCAGTATCAAAAATAAACAATGCAATATTGTCTTGCTCATCCTTAATGCCAAAGTCTATTTCTGTTTCGTCAATACCTAGAAACTTTACCAAAGCTCTTTTCAACACTACACCAAGAGAGAATGCCAATTCTTCATCTTTTTCAAAAGTCTTACTGTCATATATTGACTTTACACGAATTACGGAGTAGCATGTTTGATGACGACCAGTGAATACTACGTGACGAGCTATGTCTCCTGTATTTGCATCACATACGTCTCCCCACAATCTATTATGGCCTAATTTTATACCATTTGGCAATTCTTTATTATGACCCATCGGCTCTACAACGGCTCTTCCGCAATGCTTACAGAAAGCGAAGCCATATCCATTCCCTACGTTGTAGAAAAGAATTTCTCCAGTTTCTCCACTAGTGTTAACTTCACACATGTTTACATCCTTCATTGGCGATGACCAATCAGAATTAAGCAATACAGGACGAATGTCATAGAATCTTTTTTCTGTTCGTTCTTGACGTGTACTATCCACATTTTGGTCTGTACGGAAACCTATTGGTTCGTAAGCTAATGTATATGATCCGTTCTGCTTATCGATAATACTATGATAAGGATTATTACAGTTAGGACAAATTCGATTCTCATCCAAAATTGGCAAGTATTCTGTCTTACCACAATGTTGGCAATGGTAGATAGCTTTGGTTTGAGTCTTTTCATTATATGCACCAAAAAGCAATACGCCTGCTGAAACATAGTTCTTTTCGTTTACAACAACAGTCTGTTCAGGAGCATATTCGTTCAAAGCTGTGTGTATATCGCGACTTGCCTGTGAATCACGTTTTATACGTTGAATCTTCTTGCGGTTCTCATTTTGTTTCTGGCGAACAAGTATTTTTTCATCTTCAGTATTAGCATCTGTCGATTCTTCTTTCAATTTGTTAGCTTCCTTATAAAGCTTGAACAAGCGATTTGATTGGTCTCTATCAGTAAAGTCAAATGTTACAACTCCAGTAGGCATGCTCGCATTTGGCAGAAATTGATGTTCTGATAAATAGTTTAGCAAACCGCCTTGTTTGCACTTGTTAATTTGGTTACTAATAGCAATCTTACGCTTATCATCTTTCTGATATTGAGTCAGAGCATCTTCCAATTCCTTAATGGTATCTTTGAATCCTTCCTGAACTTCGTTTATCAATTCTTTTGTTTTTACAATCGTATAGCTCTCATTTTCACCAAACACTTTATGGAATCTTTTTTCTTCTTCTTTATTGGTGCTCATGTCATCGAGAAACTCAATGAAATCATCACATGGTGACTCCATAAATTCGCCGACAGTAGCTGTCCCTTGAATACCTACACCCTGACCGCAGATAAACTCACGGAAGAAGAACGAATTGATATGTCGTTGAATTATTGTCTGGCTTGAACGAACAGGAATCATATGATTCATAGTTTGCAATGCCCACATAGGGTTTGCAAATGCATTCTGTCCTACGGGAGTGTTATTACATAGAGAGAAAGCTACAGCTTTACTCTGTCCCATACGACCTGCTCGACCTACACGTTGTAAATAATTAGCTGCTGTTGGTGGAATCGTGTCCATAATTACGATATCAATATCACCTATATCCACACCCATCTCCATAGTTGTGGAACAATGCAAAACATTGATAACTGGATTTTTTTGAGCAAATGACTTTGTATATTCTCGCAACAATTCTTTTGATTGTTGTGCCGAATGTTCAGCTGCAATGTAAGCTGGAGCATCCAAATAGATATACTTATGGCGATCAGTCCAAAATCCTTTCTTCTCAAATTCATGAAGAGTCAAATCCGATTCATACCATTTAGAAAGCTTAGTCAAGTCGTCAGGTCTATTAGGCAAATCTACTTGATTAGGATTCACCTTAAAATTCTTGAACATTTCAGCGGAAAGTTCTCCTGTAATTAATGGACTAAATCCACAGAATATCGTATCAAGCAATGTGTTGCTGACTGGACACTCCCATGCCTTACTTGGGTGTTTGATTACACATCTTGTATTTGTATCTTTTGAAGACAAATCCAAATAATAGCAATCAACATACTGGCCATCCTTATAATACTTTGGGTGGTTATACCCATCAGTATCATTGGCTGTAACTCTTGTTAGGAGTTTCTTTTCTTCAAGAATATTCCAAGCGTCTGCAAGAACTTGGTTTATCTGACGTTTTACTATATCCAATTTATCCACAGAATCAAGACCAAACGCGCCACAGAGTAATGTAATCAAACGAGGTTGTTTTGGCGAAGGTTTATTGTTGCCTTCTACTTTAACTTGCGGCCAAGATGCTGTACCAGAACGATGTTCATCCCATTTTGTAATAGGAGTACTCTTATTCGTATCTCTTACAAACTTTACTTCACCTGTAATCAGAGGTTGAATATGATTACCCGAACGAATGAAATAGTCAAGACATATTTTTAAGTAATCAGACCAATCTTTCTCAGTGATTTCTATACATTTTTCACGAGCTAATGTTTCCAATGAATCAGACATCCTAACGTCCTTTAACGCAGGATATTCTAAAGTTATTAGACCCATATTTTCTGCTGTCTGTTCATATATTGCATGACTGCCTATGAACTGACGAAGTAAAGCTGCTTTGTAAGCATCTACATCGCTATCATTATTCTTACCTGCAATATGCTCATACAATTTTTCATCGAAGAGTAAGTTTGATGCATCGTGAAGCGAAATGTTGTTCTTAACGTTTGTAGCTTGTGATTGCAATGCAAGAATCTGGTTTATGGTTTCCTGTGGAATTCCTTGTGCCTTTAACATATTGATATCAATGACCGCAGTACCTTGTGCGGCTTTTCTTGTTGCCAAATCTTTTACTATCTTCTCACGTCCAACTCTTCTCTCTACATCAATATTAAAAGTTTTTGCAGAAATGGCAGTTCCTTGACGGCTATCTGTGAACGCTATATATTTCCCCCATGACTTATCTTTTGGAGCACATTCGTGCAAGAAAACAGGAGAAATAGTTTGATTGATAAAGTTAATAGGAATGCGGAAATATTTTAAATTCAATCGCTTTCCCTTTGCCAATCTACCACAACAAGGACAATATTTTTGATTGGCATCTTTTCTTAAATCAACCCATTTACCACTCTGAAAAGGTGCGTTTTCCAATATAGACTCTGATGCTTTATGAATGATATTCAGAGTACTTGAGTGCGCAGAACTAGAAGGATTGTGATAATTGTCTTTGTCAAAAGGTATCATGTAGAAGGTATCATCACCTTCTTCCTGATATGCATTTACGTCTTGTACATCAAGTTCTATTTCATCATCTATAGCAAAATAATCATCATGCTTTTCGCCTTCAGCACATGGATAAATCTTGTGAGTTTGGCTATCCGATGATCCCATCAGTACAAAACTACCACATCGTTTACACTGGACAAGTTCTAGTAATGGATTACCACAATCAGGACACACAGATGCTTTATAAGTCGTAAGATGGCCATAGGCTGTTCCACTTGTTCCTTTACAGTTTTCATTAGCACAAGCATATAAACCACTGAGAGCACGCATAAAGAAATGGGCTCTTAATGACAATACGCTTTTGCCATCTACTTGTAATTCACATAATTTATCAAGTAATTGAAGAGCTCTGATATTGTTGTATCCTTCGCCAGGACATAACCACTGCCACATTTGTTGCAAAGTCATTCCTGCCACCTTGTTTATTTTATCACGAAGCGAGCAAACGCCTTCAGCCTTTACATGCAAACCATTATCTGCAATTACCGAATGAAGTTGACTATTGCTTATTTCAGGAACGAGTCTATTACCTCCAATAACACGAATTTGTTCGACTGGTTGGCCGATAATATCCTTGATGAATTTGATTAGTGAAGAAGTTCCATCTTCGCCACCAATGGTAGCGCTAGTACATGCAAAACGTACATCTTCTGCTTTTACTTGGAAGGCATCTAAAATACGTTTTATCTGATTGGCCAATTCTACAGCAGCAGAACCAGAATAGCTATGTGCTTCGTCTATTACAATCCAACGAAGTTTACCTGCAGATTTTTCCAACAACACTTGATCCTTCTGGCGAACCAATATATATTCCAACATACTTGGATTTGTAAGCAGAATCTGAGGACGAGAGCCTTTATTTTTTGGGTCTCGGATCTCTTCACGGGTTTTAACCTCCGCTTTGTAATCTTCTCCATCACGACCATCTGCATGAAACTCAGGAGTATCGCCATTGTAAACTGCAAATTTCAAATTCAGAGGTTCGCAGTATTCTGCTAAACGATTCTTTTGATCTTCCATCAAAGCATTTAGGGGATAAAGGAATAACGCCTGAACTGCATTCTCTCCACAATGTTCATAAAGATCGCTTAATACTGGGTACATAAAACACTCAGTTTTACCAGATCCTGTACCACTAGTTACAACAATACTTTTTCCTTCATGTAAAGTTTTCCAGCTTTCCGCTTGATGCTTAAAAGGTACGAATGGGCGAAATGCTTTTCCTTCTTTTTTTGCTTTTTGCTCTCGCATCTTTTCCAGACTATTCCACACCAAAGTATTTAAAGATGGTTTCCATGTGTCATCATTTGTTGATTCCCAACCAAATGTGCTTTGGAATACAGGTTCAGCAAGCAATGGCTCGTCTTTAAATAATTGCTGGATTGCAGGTCGCATTGGATGGCTGCCTGGAGTCCAAAGTGACAAAAGAGCCAATTGAAGGTTCTCTTCTGTTTCTTTATATATGTTAGTAAACTTCATTGGTAGTTTTTTGTTACAAGTTTATTGTTTAATGCTACGATAAATAAAGGTGTAGTTGATTGATAGCAGAAAGCTATGCTTCTACGCACTTTTAATGGCATTTCAAAAATATTTTCTTCGTCGATTAGATGCCTATACAAGATATTTACACGTTTATACATCCATGCTTCATTATGGGATTTACCACCTTCCGCATACTTGTCGAAGAACTTTCTAGTATCGTCATCCAGCTCATCTTGGTTTAACTCGACATACATATCTTCGTAAACCTGAGAGTAGCAAAGTGCCTTTGGTTCATTAATAATCTGATTCGCATAAAATTCCACTTCCTCTTTCTTATTAATAACATAAGTATCACAAGCTGAAACGAGACAAAGTTTCTTGAACCACGCCATAAATTCATTCAATGAATCTTGCATACAGTCCATGAAATTCATGAAGTATGCTTCTGTGTTAATAGTATAAATAAGTTCTAACTTTCCTTTGTTGATAGCCCATTGACTGAACACTTTTATTACTGCAGGACTTGAAGGGTCTCCAATAAATGGTTCAATGGTTCTGAAAATACCATTTACCTTGGGGGTAAGCCAAAACCATTGGAAAGCTAAATCCTTTGCAAAAATCTGCAGTCGATCAATAAGAAGTTCCTTATCGTCCTTCATTGTCCATAGCATGAAAGCGAAACGAATCAAATCATCCTGGTTATTGCCTACACACATAAGGTCAAGTAATGAACTTGCGGGTATATCATATTTCTGACAATTATCGAACCATGCCAAAATTCTTGACCAGGTAGAATCGCCAATAGTAGCAGAGTTTAGTTCATTATTGATTCGTTGTATCGCAGAGTATCTATTGGATTTTCGGGCTTCAGAAGTCAAATCTTGTGTCAAATCTATCATTGTAGGGCAGATTCGACCACGGCTACGGCCAATTACCAATGTTTTTCCCCATTTACGAATTTCTTCTGGTACAACATATCCATTATCATTATCGTACGGAAGATCTATAGGACTGACAGTAGGTTCATCCAAGCTTAGCAGCTTCAATGTGTGTTTGTACTCCATAGGACGCCAATTGCATGAGATGGTCAACTTTCCATCTTCTTCTCTTGGACGCAAAGGAGCTTCCTTAATTGTAAGCGTCAATAATCGTCCATCGCTTAATTCTATTCTTACAGGAATGATAGCTTCAAGCATACTCATTGCCGTTTTGTCTAGCATTGTTCGAAATATTTCACGTGAGCCAAACAAACGAGAAAAGTTACCTTCATAAGGCATAGCTGTTTTTGCGGAAATATTATACATATATAGTGTATTGCCAATCCACTTTAATGAACGTTCTTCATTTCCGAACTGCAATTTTCGTATGTTTACACCTACAAGATGGTACTGATACTTATCCACATCAGCGTAAGGAATAGTGCAACCTGACTTGATTGGATTTCCCTGTTCGTCTTCAATCGAGAACTCTTTGAATGGTGCCTTTATATGTAAAGTGAAAACATTCAAATGGTTGTGTTCTGGAGTAAAGATAAAAGGTAACTTGTGTTTATCTTCACAATCTTCTTTTTTAATAATCCAAATATCATTAACGTGTTTTGTACCACATGGACATACAATCTTTCCATAAGGCCACTCGACTCTTATTTGACAAGAAGAATCATTTGCTTCAATAAAATGGATTTTCAAGCCATCGCCAATATTTAAAACCTTTGTAGGAGTTACAAAGGTACTATCACTAGCCTTGGCTCGAACAAATATTTCACCATAAGAAGGTTCGTTCGTCCAAACTTTTTCCCATTTACTACGATATTCTACAGGACGATCAAATTGCTTAACAACATTTTCTTCCCCATCATGACAAAGTGTAAATCGAGTGTTTTGGACATCATATACGGACTCATCCACAATTCCCATATAAGCAAGTGGAGAAGAAAATATTTCTGTCCAATAGAGTACATTATTACACCCATAAGTGATGGTTCCATCAGGACCTGTTATGATAACATCCTCTGTTTGATCTGCAGGTATATGAAAACCACTAAATACAATGTCATTCCATTTGTAATTATCAATCTCACAATGAGAATTTTCTACACCCCATCCATCGGGTATAAGTAGGAAAGATTCTTCCTTGCCTATCTGATTTCCCATATGATAGGAGCCATCAACACAGCGATAGAGTAAGTGAGGAGTTTCCATATCAAGCGTTTCTGATATGTGAGGTTGCTCCTGATTCTGAATATAAAGTGAAACAACATCGCCAATACTGTAAGGTCGTTTACTTCTAACAGCGTACCTGCAGAATAAATTATAATAATCGAATCCGTCAACTACTTTTCCATTTCTCAGAACATTAACAGAGATAGATTCCGTCTTTCTTAATTTTTGCTGTTCTACAAAGACCTCTGATAGTTTTTGTACGCCCTTGATATCGTATTTGGCAGAAATTTTCTTATCAACATCATTTATGACAAACTCCCAGTCAAGTGTAAATGGATGAGACATACGTTCCCTTCTGCGAATACTCTTGAATCTGTTAATCAAAAATTGATACCATGGGTTTGTTTCATCTTCTGCATGGAATGGAAGTAATAAAAACTGTTTTGCATCTACTGCATCACAGATTTGATTGCAATACATTCGCATGGATGTACTGTTGGATGCAACAGTACCAAGATCTAGTTCGTCAAAATTTACATTTTTGAAAACCAATCCTCTTACAAATCGTTCCCATACACCGTATGTGTCAGAGCCAACTATCAACTTCATAGGAAGACCACCTTGATATAGCAAGGATTCTACATAATGCGTATTTTCAAAAGAGAGTATTTCTATGCCAAGATTCTTTGCCCCCTTACGAGCAGCGATATATAACTGTTCGCACATATCGACTTTTTCTCCTGTAATAAGCAAGTATGGATTCGCATCTGGCAGAGAGTTAAAAACCATTTGTTTACTATGGGATCCTTCACTATACTCACGTCTCCAATACTCTGCATATAACAAAGTACATTCTCTAGTGACACTCATGAATGGCATTCTACCTATCATTCGTGTTTCCTTCGCCAAAGTAAGCTTTAGTGTTTCATACTCTTCATCTGTAACCTTTATCCGCCACAATGGTAGCGGACACTTCTCAAGATGATGATTTGCTAATATGGTATCAAACAGTGACATGATTTTCTTTCTATGAGTTAGTTATGTGGTATATTTTTCTCAACACTTGTCTTAAACGCATCTGCACACTTTTTGATGTCATTGTATTCCACAAGTTCTTTTTCAGAAAGACCATCGGTATTCCAATCGTCAATGTGCTTAGCATAGACACCCTTATTCATACGTTCTATTACAGACTCATTCACGGATGGGAGATTATCAATTCCTACAACTTTAATAAAATGCATGAAGTAAGCGTAATCGTTTTCAATCACAAAGCCATAGTCCGCTGCTATGCGATAGATAGCCACCCAGTGACGTTGTTTTGTGAAAGGTGATTTCTTTATGTTGTAGCCAAGCATCTGTGAAAGACTTTTTTTGAAAATGTCTATGCGTTGCTCTTCCGGTAAATCCTGTAAATGTGAAGAGTCTGCGACCATACCATACCGAACGGGTTCATCGTCATTTTTCTTAGAATCGAGGTAAGGAACAACGTGCATTGATGTTGATTCTTGTTGTGACCCTTTCGTTGGCGATATATCCATATTGTGTCCTTTAATCTCCAAATCTGTGATTGAAGAACCAGTAACGTAGAAATACATAGTGAGTATGATGTTGATAGCGGCATCTACTTCCATTTCGGATGCAGTCGGAGCAATGTGCGATTCTTCGTTACGCCAACCTTTAACGAGCATTAACCACTGATAGAGTTGTTGCTTGTCTGGGTCAGTACTCCATTTCAAGTTCCACAGACTCTTGTGAGCATAAAGCGCATCTTTAAACGATGGGGTATCACCTTCGTTTCTTGCTACAAGTTCTTTGCCTGATGTCAGATAGTACAATTTCTTCAGATAAGCCTCAAACTTTGTCACCAATAGATTGAAAGCAATATGCTTATCAATTAAATTTGCTTCCTTACCATATAGGTTATCAAAGGCACGTTTGATAAAGAGATCAACACCATCCAAAGAGTCAATAGACTTGGTATTAATAACATAGAATACACTATTCAGTATTTCTTTCATTGACCGCATCTGTGGCAATACTCCTGGAATACAAGTCGTGAGGATGTCTTTCACCTTTTGTTTTACGATATCAATATCGCAATCGGAAGTCTTTGGTTGAGTGAGGATGTCTTCTTCAGTATATTCTACATTGACTTCATCACCAATACCCATATATGCCTTTAGGATGCTTTCTCTTGCTGCACCATCGAGGATAAATTGACGAAGTAGCTTATCTGTTTTCTTGTTGACATCCTTACCTTTAATAGCTTTACCCTCAACTTTCTCAACGAAAGTCTTAGACATAGCCACATCCTTGGATTGAAGTAGGATGTCGAAGCGTCCGTAGTCGTTGAGATTCTTTTCTGTTACGTCACTATGAAGCAAGGTGTTAAGCATGCTCATGTTCAAACCTGTAGCCTCTGCAACAACCTTTATCTGTTCGAAGAGTTCGTTACGTTGATATTCTGCAATATAGTCTTGTATGGTCTTTCCGTGTTCTAGATGTAAGTCTCCACTTTCAAGGTCATGAAGAATCATCATGGCCGTACGCTGGTCACGTTGAGAGAGAGTCGCAAAGGTTTTATGCAACTCTTTGAAGGCCTCTTTCGTAAGTTCGCTATCAGGGCCACTTGTAAACAGATTCTTTATGAACTTGTCAAACTTAGCATTTAGGAACTCTGCATCGATGGTTCCTGTACCACGTTCTATTAAATAGGTGTTGACAGGGTAGTCAAACTCTTTATCATCTCCAGGTCCATCACCACCACCTTCAAACAATTCACGATAACGTTGAAGGAGTACCATATAGGTTGGCTCATCAATATCCATGCGTAATACAGGTTTAAACTCTGTATATTCGCTGACGTCCCAACTGAATCCTTGGAACTTTGCCGCTTCGATAAGACGTGTCATCTGAATGAAGTCCTTTGCAAACATATTGCGATCCTCACGAGTATCAGGCAAACGAATAAAGTCCTCAATCTTATGTGACTTAAATATGTCACTTATATGATGGAACAAACGGTTAATATTCATGAGATTCATTTCAAGTTTGTCCACGAATACGCCCAATGGTCTATCCACATACACTTCAAGAGCATCCTCTATATTCTGCTTCATGGTGTATGGGAACGTGTAGTATTTAATGATACCAAAAGGTTTATCGGGGCCAAACAGACGGTTGGTGCGTGAGAACGACTGAATGAGATCAACATACTTCATTAACTTATCTACATACAGAGTATTCACCCATTTTGAGTCATACCCTGTAAGCATTTGGGTAACAACAATGAGAAGGTCGATCTGCATATCATGTTCGATATGAAGATATGGTTTCTTGTGTGCTAGACGTTTTGCCACATCCTTTTTGTACAGAGCATATGTCGGTACACTGAAAGATGTGCCATACTTCTGATTGTAATCCAAAAGCATTTCGCGCAAAGTTTGTTCTTTGGCAATACCCTCATCGCTATGTTCTGTACTGTTATCAAATACAGCAGCAACTCGCAGAGATGGATATTGTTTCTTGAACAAGTTATAATATTCAATAGCTTCAGGAATATTTTCTGTAGCAAGAATAGCATGGAACTTTCCATTTTTGCTAAGTTTAGGCAGGTTGCTCACAATATTTTCTGCTACACGTTGATGGTGAACGTCTTGACGATAAATATCCTTTGGAAGGTATGATTCGATACCCCTCATTTTCTCTCCGGTAATTTCGTCATTGTATGTTGATGGCATTTTCAGTTCATAACGGAACTTGTTATAAACTCTCATTGCATCCTCGTCATCTTTTATTTCATCAAGGGAATGTACTTTCAGTTGACTGAATGCAACTTTCTCACGTAATTCTTCCTCAATGTAAGTTGTTTCAAGGTATGGATCAAATCCAAGTACGTTTTTATCAGGGATACCACTTGCAAGGGTGTATTTATGGAGCATGTCACCAAAAATAGTCTCGGTAGTAATCTCGTTGTGAGCATTCTCCTCAAAAACAGGAGTACCAGTAAAGCCAAAGAGTAAAGCATGTGGGAAAGTTTGCTTTATATCCAACAAACGATTACCAAACACACCTCTATGACATTCATCAACAATGAATACCAGACGCTTACGACCAATCAAGTCGATATCTGCTTGGGTAATCTTTGGATGGTCTGCATTGACAAGTGCCATCTTTTGCATTGATGTCACAATCAATCTATTGTCTGCATCTGAACTTTTAAGCTTTGCCATCAGTATAGAAGTATCAGTAGTATCTTGAATACTATCATCTTCACCAGCAAATCCACGATATTCATCAAGTGACTGCAAACTGAGTTCTATACGATCCAATAAGAATACCACCTTGTCGGCATCACCTGAATTAGCAATGAGTTGAGCAGCCTTGAATGAAGTCATCGTTTTACCAGAACCTGTTGTGTGCCAAATGAAGCCACCTCGATGCTGATTTGTATCCCAATTAGTTTGGTGAGTGCGATCACAAATTTTTGTTGTTGCAAAGTATTGGTAGGAACGCAGAACCTTTAATGTTTCATCTTTCTCATCTGCGATAGTATATGAGCCTATAAGTTGGTGAGCCATAGGGATAGAAAGAAGGTTGTTGGCTATCTGCCTCCAGTCAAAAACCTCTTCGTTATTGAAGTCCGCCCAATGGAAGAAGAATTCAGGCTTGAAGTTCTCTGCTGCACCTGGGTTAGCAAAGTACAGCGTCTTCTCTGGAGTCATCGCTACAAATATCTGTATTAGCTTAAAGATACCATTGGTAAGAATGCCTTCGGTCACCATGCCTTTTATCTGGAATGTAGCTTGACTGACATCTACGCCAGTTTTCTTTAACTCGATATGTATGACAGGCATACCATTAATAAGAAGCATCATGTCGCCACGACGGCTCCGCCCCAAATCTTGCGCAGCTTTGAAGCGAGGTTGTCGTACAATTTGATAACGGCTTTGACCTGCACATATTTCATCAGGGTCAAATATCTTTAGATATACATCTTTGCCACAGTTGTGTTTATCGGCTTCGTTATCACGCTTGATGCTTACTTGCTTGCCATTGATAAAACGGTTTACTTCAAACGGATTGCGCAAAGCATTCACCTTGTCCAAAATCTGCTGCATTTCAGTCTTGGTCAATGGATAATCACCCAAGATGTTTATATCCCGGTTATTCTCATATAGAATGTTTGCCCAATTCTGAATAAGGTCTTCTTCGGATGGATACATGATGATGTCACCATCCCAACCATGACTATTGTGAAGCACTTCAGCTAGATCGGCTTCAAATGCCAGCTCGTCATCGTATGCTAATGAATATTCTTTTGTCATATCGAGTTTTGCAGTATTATCTAAATTACACAAACATCTTGTCAAGACATGCCGACTTAATGCGTTTTAGTGATTCAAGCTTTTGCTCTTCAAGAGAGATTTGCTTGTCAAGAGCCGTGAAGAATTTGGCAATTTCTATCTGTTCTTCTTTTTCCTTTGGCATTAAGATAGGTAATTGTCCAAAGACATCATCTGTTATAGATATTCTATCGTGTCGAGCACCAGAATTACCATTGTCTTGCATATATTTATGCCACAAGTTAGTTTTAAAGTAATGACTAAGATAGTCTTTGTCTACATCATGTACCTTAAAAACATAATACAAAGGTGACATAATCCCAGTGTAACCAAGTAAATTTCTATTTATAGGTCCCACTGGAGCAGAAACGGAAATACGGGGGTTATATACAAAGTCATCGTTCTCAACTACATAATATCCTATTATATTATCTCCATTTGATATTTCATGATTGAAAAAATCTAATTGGTTAATAATACCATGTTCTGCTGAATTTGTCAGGGTGATTTGATATTTAAGTTGACTATTTTTTGTTATGACCTTATAGCTTATTTCACAGAGTTTCTTGATTTTCCATTCATCTTCAAACCCTTTGAATCTAATTTGGGGCTTGGTTGCACCTTTCTGTGGAAACATCGCTTGAAGAGATGCAACTCTCATTTGACGGAGAGATTTAATTTTTTTCTCTGTGTTTTCAATCTGGTCATACATTTTCTTTAAAAAAGAAGCAATAGCAGATTGCTCTGACTTTTCAGGGAAACTAAAGGCTAAGTCAGAAAATTCATTAAAACTAATTGATCGACCGTCACGTATGCCATAGGTTATCAATGGGAGTCTCTCTATAAATGCCCTAGATCTAAGTACATGTTTCCAGTAGTAATCATCATGTTCATCTTTGTTCTTAAACTCAAATACAGTATATGCCGGGGAACAGATCCCCTCTATGGCTGAGTGAGCAAATCCTCCCTGAAAAGAACGTAAATGTATTACAAACTGACCAGGCAACACACGCTTGTATGTCACCTCATTTGCTTTATCGTGAAAAATGTCATATCCACTTGTGCTACGTGGAGCCATGCCTCTTATATCTTGACAAGCAGATAATACAGGTAATTCTGGATGGTTTCTATCATCATAAGTTTTGAAAATTTCTTGGGCTTTCTGTTTGCTCCATTCGCTTTCAAATCCTTTAATTCTAATCGTCGGTTCCATAAGCATTCCTATTTAATACGATTAGCTAATTCCGTCAAACCTTTAATCGCATAGGTTTCTCCTGTGAGCTCGCTTAATAAATCCGCAAGTTCTTTTTCTGAAGAATCTATATTTTTTTCAATACTGATATACGATAGGGCATACTTTTCAGCAAGAGAAATTGATGATTTTGATAATGAAGTAATTTTACTTAACATAGTATTTTCAATACCAAAAACAATAGGCGCAACCCACTTCAAGTGTAAAAACTTATCAACCTCCGCATCTGTGAGGTTCTGAATAGCATCAATAGTCTTAGCTTCCAAATCTGTTTTTGCTGCCTTGATTGCCTTGTTTGTCTTGCTTTGCTTATCCCAGAGAGCTACAATTTCTTTCAATTTAGTCTTTGTCTCAGGGTCGATGGCATCGCCCTTTGCTTTGGTATCACTTGTGATTTTCTTCTTGTTTAACTTAAGACCATCGCCGTCCTCAAGATATACCCCTGCTTCTTCTTCAGTAAAGGTATTTGGAGCATCTTCAAGATTTGAGGCACATTCATCTACCTCTGCCTGCATCTGTTCAATGGCATCAAGTTCGGCTTGAAACTTCACTCTCTGTACTAATTCGAAAGGCAGAATACGACCTTTTAATCCATCTGGTACTTCGATTTCATCATCACCATCTTTCTTTATCTTATACGCTTGTTCTACAGCACGCACTGCATCTATGCCATCTGACTGAATTGTCTCGATGTCATTAACGATTGTCTGCCAGTTGTCAGCTAATGCCTGATATGCCGTATATTTGTCAACAAGAGCTACAGGCTTAAGGCGTTGGAACATGTCATCGGTAATAGCATCTTGTTCCTTCATCTCGTTCACAGACAATACATTGGTAATAAGGTGCTCATGAAGCATATCCTCGAAACCATCAAAAGCATCGGCGAAAGATTCTTTCAATGATTTAACATCTGCATTGGCATTTATAGCATCAGCAATGTTCTCCACTTTTACGCTTGCATACGGGCTACCATCCTCATTGCTTTGGAAGAGCTCACTACGCAACGAAGGAAGGGCTTCCCAATATTTATTAAGAGAATCAATCTCACTTTCTGGAATACCACCAAACATAGTTGCATAGATGTCATACCGTACGGCTGCCTCACTTGAATCTACATAGCGAGGTATATTAAGGTTATAACCATTCTTTCGGATATCATCACGAGATACTTTGCAAGAGAATCCGGGCACATCTTTACGGTCACGTACCGTATCGGCTATACGCTTGATGTCACAAGCACGAAGTTTGTTCTGCTTGCCATCTTTGACAAAACCCTTAGAAGCATCTATGATAAGCACATCATCATTATTGCGATGCTGTTTTAGTACCATAATAAGTGTTGGAATACCTGTTCCAAAGAAAATGTTGGCTGGCAAACCAATTATTGCATCTATGTTGTTTTTCTCAATAAGATTTCTGCGAATCTTTCCTTCTCCCTCGGTGTCCTTCTCAGCGTCGCCACGAAAGAGTACGCCATGAGGCAATACAATGGTCAAAATGCCATCTGGTTTTAGGTGGTGAAGTTCATGCAGCAAGAACGCATAGTCAGCCTTGCTCTTAGGCGCGACGCCATATTCTTTAAATCGAGCATCGTATTCAGCGTCGGAAGGATTCCATTGCTGAGAATAAGGCGGATTGCTGACTACTGCATCCACATAGAGAGGCTTATTATATTCACCTGATTGTATTGGCCAATCTTCGCCCAGAGAGTCTGCGCAACGAGTATTGATATTGTTTGGTTTGATACCACGCATCACAAGATTCATACGAGTAAGGTTGTAGGTGTTCTCCTTCAACTCCTGCGCATAGTATTTCACCTTGTTTTTATCCTCAATATGTTTTCCAACTGACTTACCGATGGTTATAAGCAAGGAGCCAGAACCAGAGGTTGGGTCATAAATCTCGATAGTTTCCTTTGCCTTATGGTGTTCTGCTACAATCTCAGACATAAGGATAGCTACCTCATGAGGGGTATAAAACTCACCAGCCTTTTTACCAGCATTGGCGGCAAAATTCCCTATTAAATATTCATATACATAGCCAAGAACGTCGTAATCTTGAGAACCATCAGTGGGTATGTCTCGAATGAGTTTGATCAGATCTTTCAATGCACGAGTCTGCGTTGTTGGATTTTCACCTAGTTTGCTCAAGCCAGCTTGAAGTGTGAGGAAAATCTTCTCATAGACAGGTTTATAGTTTTTACTTACCAAACGATCGAAGTTATTAAGAGCAATACTGAGATCTGATACACTAAAATTAGACTCTGGTTTAAGCCATGTGCTGAACAAAAACTTATACTCAATAAAATAGCCAATGCTATTCTGACAATACTCAATATCCTCTTTCTTGTCCTCGTCATCATAATCTTCTACGAGTCCTACTAAGTCCTCGTCAGTCCAACCATCATTACGGAGGAATTGCTCCTCATTGTCACAGAGGAATTTGTAAAAAATGAGACCGAGGATATAATCCTTGTATTCATTGGCATCTATCTTCGAACGCATCTTGTTCGCTGATGCCCAAATCTTATTGGCTAACTGTTGCTTGTTCATATTTGTCTATGACTTTTTACTTTTTTATTTGTGTGCAAACATAGGCGATATTAATGCAACCTATCTGCACTCTTTCCTATAAAATGAAAATTAACGGCCGTATCACTTATCAACCGGCTGCTTAACCAACAACTCTTGAACTTCTACACCCAAAACTTTAGCAATTTGGATGAGTGTTTCCAGGTTGGGTTGTGTCGTGTTCGTACACCATTTAGAGACCGTTGAATAGTCTTTTCCGAGCTGTTCTGCCAGCCATTTATTGGTTTTATCTCTCTCAACCAATACAACCTTGATACGATTTATTTTCTCCATAAATTTTCATTTTTATGTTTTTACCTTCCAAATATAATGATTTTCGTTCACATAAATTGATTTCTGCTCAAATAAATGGCAAATTAAGCTAAATTTCTTCGATTTAGCCCATTTTTATGCTTTTTAGCATGGTTTTTGGTGACTTTTCTACACTTGATAGCTTGCTTACTTGTGCCTTTATCATCATTTAGCTGCAAAGGTATCTGTTCCGTCCTTATCCTTTCAAGGTCGGCGTGATACTCATTTCCTTTGAAATCTCCAGCCACCTGCGGCGTTAGTATTTCAGAGGAAAACCTTGTAATAACAGCCGTAACATCTTTTATCGCACCAAAATTATTAACAAGCCCCAAGTAGGTTATTCTACGAAAGGGAGAAAATAACATTTTGGATATGGATATAGCAAGCAAATTTGTGGAGTGGGACGTGCCAACATTGGTATCCCTTGAGAGTAGTAAGGTGTACCAGCTTCGTGAAAAGCTGAACCGAGGTGAAAAATTGGAACGAAATGAAAAGAATTGGTTGACTGAGGCAGTGAACCACAATGCTTATTTCAAGCAGAGCGTTCCGCTTCAAGGGTGGAAATTTTCTTTTGCCGATGCATTGCATCATTATTGGGTGAAGCAATATGGACAGATAGCAGAATATTTTGCAGTGGACAAGACTGCATTGCGTAGCATCTTGTTTGGTAGAGTAGAGCAGATTGTGGAAATAAAATAGTGATGGTCATGTATGAATATGAAGAGCTTACAGAGATAGTTGGTGCATATTGTTCTTTGATTGTGCCATACAGAGGCTATACCGAAGGAACTATAGTTAGTGACTATGGAAATGAGTTGGTTGTTCGGCTTACTAATGGCAAAGGAATCGTTGCTTATAAAGATGAAGTAATTGTATATGAATGAATACTATTCTACATTATCACTATTCAACTAATAAATATAAATACTAAATGATATGGAAAAAGTATATAAGGTAAAGACACGTTTTGTTTTTGAAGGTGTCTTTGAAGTTAAGGCAGAGAGTAGAGTAGAAGCCCGTCAGATGATACAGGATAATTGTGGCATGGTGCTACATAGTGGCATTCAAACCACACTGGAAGATGACGTGATTGACTGGAATTTTAGTTGCCACCCTGACAAGAAAATCATTTCAGTAGTGAAGTAGGTTAGTGGCTATGCTCAAATGAATCAAGTCCGGATTTAGTTCTGGACTTGATTTAACTCTTCGAGGCTTTCTTTTTTATGACCACACATATAGGGTGTCCCTACCATTTTATATCTTTCATTGTTTACGCTCGCTGTTTTGCGACCGACACCGCTTTATAGTAGAAACAACGTTTCTGCCTTTGGTCTTGGCTTCCTTTCTTCTTTTTTTATCATCGTAGGTTCGAATGGCTACTAAGAGATACGTGCTTGACACTTATTCATCTTTATCGGTTCTTCGGGTAGCCTTGGCATCCGACAAGTTCTGACCTTTCTTTGTGGTCGGGCACTTCTACTTTTGCAGTCTCAATGGCTAAGTTGAACCATTGGTATCTTTATTTCCCTATCTTCTCTATGCTACTGCCAGGAGTGCTTCACATGCTATCGTGTACGGATATCCTCCTTAACAAAACCACCTGCGATATTTCGGCTCTGCTTCACATCCAATTTTTCGGCGAAGTTACATCATTTTTCTGATTGCAAAGCTATAATGCAGCACAGCTTGGGCTGTTACGGGACATTTCATTCTGACCAATGGCGTAGCTGGCACAATCTTCCTTTTTTTTCTGATGCTCGGAATAAACAGAGTATTGCACCGCTATCCTTGGTGTTGCCCTATGACTGCAATATCTTCTAGCAATATAAAAATTGATTGTATAACTTCTAAAAATTTACAGATATGAAGAAGATTGAAAATTCGTTCGCAGTTACAGGTTTCGTTGGTAAGGATGCAGAGATCCGTCAGTTCACTACCGCAAGTGTTGCAAGATTCTCTTTGGCAGTTAGCCGCACAGAGAAAACAGGTGATGATACCACCAGAGTATCAGCTTTTATAGCCGTTGAGACCTGGCGCAAAAATGAGAGTGCCTCCTTCGACCTCTTGAAGAAAGGTCAGATGGTTACTTGCCGTGGATTCTTCAAGCCCGAAGAATGGTCCGATAAGGATGGTGTCAAGCATAACCGCATCATCATGGTAGCCACCTCATTCGGTCCTGCCGAGGAAAAAGAAGAACCTGCCGGACAGGAAGCAAAGACTTCAAAGGCCAAGAAATAGTTCTTGGTTTCTTCCATAGATAAAGCGGCTTTCGGGTCGCTTTTTTCTTGTTCGCTTTCGGTTACTGTTGTATTGTTATTCGATTCTGTTATACCTATTCTTTGTCTTACTCTTATACATGCTGCTCTCAATGTTTGTTCACAGCATGGCATTTCTCTGATTCCCGTCGTCAGCCGATTTCATGTCGTTGATGCCGTAAGTACATTTCTCTTTATCGTTGCAAAGGTATTTATCCTGGGATGTACCGCAAGGTCGGACGTAGTTTCTATGCAAATCTCCACCTTGCAGGTAGTATTTTCATGGAAAACCTTGCTGTGATACTTCTCAGGATACCTTCTGGGGCAACATAAAGGCGAAACGATCTACTGGCGACAGATGACGGAATGAAAAAAAACTGCCTACGGGGAGAAATGTTTCTTTTAAAGGCTCTTCTTCCTTGGCTCAAGAATCAAGAATAAATTATTAAACAGCAAGTGTATGACTACAATTTACGACAATGACTTACGCAGTCTATCAGACAATGAGTTGATTTACAATATTTCTAATAAGCAGGTGGAGAATGAGCAACCATCTTTCGAGGAGTTTATCAATTCGCTTACACCATCCAAGAAGAAATTGGCTCTGAATGTAATTGAACTTTTCAGAAGAAATGTGGAGAAAAAGAGTGAACATACTACTATCACTTGTTCAAATTCTATCTATAGTTTAATGAAACCAAAGGTGTATGGATTAGACCACGAAGAGTTTTGGGTTATCTACATGAATCAAGGTAGCAAGCCGATTAAGGTGGAACGTTTGAGTAAAGGTGGTTTGACAGCTACATTGGTAGATGTTCGCTTGATATTGAAGGCTGCATTTCTCTGTAATGCTACTTGTGCCGCCATATGCCATAATCATCCAAGTGGTAACACACGCCCCAGTATGGATGATGATAATATGACCAACAAAATAAAGGAGGCTTTCAAAACTTGTAATATCCGTCTCTTGGACCATGTTATTGTGAGTGATGAAAGTTTCTACAGCTATGCCGACGAGGGCAGACTCTAAATATCAAGATTAGATTCAGGCGACTTTCGGGTCGCTTGAATTATTCATGCCCCGGTGGATCCATTTTTATACTACTTGTTTTCTTCTGAAGAATACTGTTATACCAGCTTCGCATCAATTCTTTTATAGACTTTCACCCACACCGGAATATCTGAAATAGTTTGCGCATAGAATCTCCACTATTGCATGGTTTCGACACTATGCTGCAAAGAGCCAAACAGAATCGTCTTTCGCACTTTGCCTATAGGGGCAATAGTGACTACGTCATTATTATGCCTCAATAGTCTGCTTTACGAAAGACCATTCTCTTATGTTTGGCTTGGCTATTACGGATATTCCTTCCCACCCGAAAGAAATAAGCTGTTATACATTTTTATGAGAATACCCGTTGGCGGAATTAATTCACTAAAAAATGTCAGGAAATAAGTTGTGCATA
>ERZ791737.357-NODE-357-length-44279-cov-16.689693_pt1 | contig 44279 bp, 39 predicted proteins | sample MGYA00510042_ERZ791737 | MGnify/ENA primary metagenome ERZ791737 (study PRJEB30046, sample SAMN00791965) | human gut metagenome | study: EMG produced TPA metagenomics assembly of the A metagenome-wide association study of gut microbiota in type 2... | reverse complement strand
TTAGTTTTAAAGGTTTTTGATTTACATGATTTCCAAAATCGCTTTTAGATGTTTCCACTTTAATAATATTATCATAAAAATTATTATTCCTGTAATTTAAATTATATTTTTTTATCGCTTCTTCATTCCAAGCGCCAACCTCATTATTTATAACATTATCCGCTATTGTTCCGCCTATCTTATAAGGTTTTTGAAACCATAAAATAGGTTCAAATATAGGTCTTAAATTAGCTACTCTCCAACCTTTCCATTTTTGTTCGTTTTCATCGTCATTTCGCCTTTCATAAATAGACGATAATCTTTGGGCTTTTGCAGCGGCAAAATTCTTTTCCCATGCAAGCATATCTTTAAAAGTAAATCCAGCGTCTTCCAACGCCACTATGCATCTATGGGCGTATCTTCTTCCTGCAAAAATAAAACAACTCCCGCCAGATTTTAGAACTCTTAACCACTCTGAAGCCCATTTAGAACACCATTCTTGATATTCAATCGGTATTTTTTTATCGGATTCGCTCCAGCCGTTTAAAGGTTTTCCTCGTCTTTTAAATAAACTTCCCATTTCTAATTGAGCGTTTGAAGTTCCTCCCAATGCGGAATTAGAATTATTATGCAAAATATCCCAATCTTCATAACATATACCATAGGGAATATCGGAAATAATAGCATGGACATATTCGTTATCTATTGATTTTATCAATTCTATAGAATCTCCGCATATTATCTTATCTATCATTATTTAGTCCTTTAATAAAATCGTTTATATGTTTTATTTTTTCTTTTAATTTTTTCGATTTTATTAATTCTCTTATAGCTTCTTTTTTAGAATAATTATTTATTAAATTTATTTCATTTTTTAAATATAAAATTTCGTTGTTGCATCTATTTTTTATTTTGCTTTTCTGATTTCTTAATATATAAGAAAAATCTTCTTCGTTTTTATTTATATTAATACAAAGATACTTATTAAAGTTATTTAAAAAACATTCTTTTCTATTTGAAACTAAAACTTTATTTGAGTTATATTGTCCAAAATTCCATATAGATTCAAAATTAATTTTATTATTTTCTTTAATGTTATTCTTTATTAAAAAAATAAAATGTTCCCAACTAAATAAACAAACATTATAATTCATAGATTGAGAATAAATTTGGCTTGCTTTTTTAGGATATTGAAAATATGGATTGCATAAAATTGCATAATCAGAATTGCCTCTCCAATTATTGAGAGAATTTATTTTAAAATCTTTTTGATTTTTTGCAGTTCTGCTCATTCTAAAAGATTTAGCGTCAGCGGCAAGCGAATATCCATGAAATTTCGATTTTGCAAACACATCCGCAGAATTGCTTCTTTGTTTTAATACTTCAGAGTTTAAACCTATTTCAATAAAAGCTCTTGATAAAACAATATCCGATACTTTTGAAAATAATTTTTCTTCAGTAGAATCATGTTCTATGCTTTCTGGTATAGCGCCTATTTCTCCTAAAATATCTAAAAAATTAGAATTATTATATACGAAATTCTCTAATTTTTCAGTAGCTTTATCAAATTCCAAAGATTTAACTTTATTAATTTTTTTTAATAATCTATTAAACATAAAGTATATTATACTAAAATAAATTCTTTATGTCAAAATTTTTATTTATAAAATTAATAATAATTTTAAACGGTTATCTGTATAATATCCTCTTCTTTAGGAGCGGATAAATCTACACTTTCAACTTTCTCTAAATCTCCGCTTTTCTTATTATATACATGAAGTTTATTATAAAGTTTAACTCCCGTTCCCGCAGGTATCAAATGCCCTATTATAACATTTTCTTTTAATCCAAGCAATTTATCAATTTTGCCTTTAATTGCGGCGTTAGTTAAAACTTTCGTAGTCTCTTGGAAAGACGCCGAAGATATAAAACTTTCCGTATTAAGCGCAGCTTTAGTAAGTCCTAAAAGAACGGGTTTACCGCTTGCAGGCGAACCTCCAGCTTCTTCGTATCTTTTATTTTCTTCTTCAAATTCGTATTTATCTACATACTGCCCTACAATATATTTAGTATCGCCTGGGTCTGTAATTTCAAGTCTTCTTAACATTTGCCTAATTATAAGCGCAAAATGTTTATCGTTAATTCCAACTCCTTGTTGTTTATAAACGCTTTGTATTTCATCAAGCAAATAAGTTTGAAGTGCCAAATCTCCTTTAGTTTCCAAAATATCATGAGGATTTATTTTACCCGCGCATAATTGAGCGCCTGTTTCCACATGGTCGCCATTTCTAACCAAAAGCATTTTTCCATGCGGCACTAAATGTTTAGTCTCGTCAAATTCGTTTATAATTTTTACTACTTTTTTGCCTTTATGAGAGCCTCCAATTTCAACCTCTCCATCAATTCCCGCTATAATTGCGGCGTCTTTAGGTTTTTGAGCTTCAAGCAATTCTGTAACTCTTGGAAGTCCTCCCGTAATATCTCTACTCTTCTGTTGAACTCTAGTTATTTTCGCTATTACCTCTCCCGCTTCAACTTTAGCGTTATTATCAACCATAAGTTGAGCGCCGTTTGGAATATCTGTTTCAAAAGTATCTCCAGAGCTTACTATAAGTATTTTAGGCTGCATCTTTTCGTCTTTAAACTCTTGAATTATATGAGTTTTATTTCCCGTCTGCTCGTCTATCTCTTCAACCATAGTTCTACCTAAAATAATATCTTGATACCTTATAACTCCGCCTTTTTCGGCGATTATCGGCTCGTTATAAGCGTCAAAACTTGCCAAAATCGTATTCGCTTCAATAAATGTATGCTCATCAACTCTATATTCGCTTCCAACTTTAATGCCGACATTATGCTCTATTCCCGTTATCATTATATATTTATTATCGTCAGTTATCTTAAATGTTCCGTTATAAGTAGATTTTATCTCATCGCCATTTTTTGTATTGGCTATAACATCGCCTATAAGAACTTTAGAATTGTTTTCAAATAATATATCTTTTATGTTACTTATTTCCCATTTATCTAAAACTCTTCTGATTTTCAAATCGCCTTTTCTTGCCGTAATTTTAACTCCGTTAGGCTGTAAAACATATCCCGATAATTGCTCTATATAAATAGGATAATTAACTTTAACCTCATTCTCTTCAACCGACTGCGTAGCGACTCCTCCAATGTGGAAAGTTCTCATTGTAAGCTGAGTTCCTGGCTGTCCTATACTTTGAGCGGCTACTACTCCAACCGCTTCTCCTATAGCCGCAAGGTTATTTGTCGATAAACTTCTTCCATAGCATTTTTGACAAACTCCCATTCTGCTTTCGCATGTTAAAGGATGCCTTATATTTATTTTTTCAATTCCCGCTTTTTCTATTATATCGCCAATCTCTTCGGTAATTTCCGTATTTGCAGAACATATAAGCTCTTTAGTAATCGGATGATAAATATGTTCATTGCTGAAAAATCCCACGACTCTGTTTTTCAAAGGGTCTATAACTTCATCTCCCGATTTTATAGCTTCAACTACAATACCTTTAACCGTTCCGCAATCAGGCTCTGAAACGACAACTCCGATAGCAACATCTACTAATTTTCTTGTCAAATATCCCGCGCTTGAAGTTTTTAAAGCGGTATCCGCCAATCCTTTTCTCGCTCCATGTGTTGAAATAAAATATTCTTGAACGGTAAGTCCTTCTTTAAAATTTGATATAATAGGAAGCTCTATAATATCTCCCGAAGGTTTAGCCATAAGTCCTCGCATACCTGCAAGCTGTCTTATTTGCTGCTTGCTTCCTCTCGCTCCCGAATCCGCCATTATATAAACAGGATTAAATCCGTCTTGGTCTTTTCTTAAATTATCCATCATAGCGTCAGAAATTTTATCCGAAACAGAAGACCATAAGTCGATAACTTTTTGGCTTCTTTCGTCATTTGTAATAATACCGTCCATATATTGAGATTGAAGAGATTCTAATTTTTTAGTCGCCTCTTCAATTTCATTTTTCTTCATTGGAGGAATTACAATATCCTCTATAGAAATCGTAGAACCGAATACAGTAGCGCTCTTATAACCAAGCTCTTTAATATCGTCAAGCATATTTACCGTAGTGGAAGTTCCATGTTTTAAATAAACTTCATGAATAAATTTTGCCAAATCCTTACTGTTAAAATCTCTATTTTGATATCTAAAATCTTCAGGAATTACATTATTAAATTTTAATCTACCAACCGAAGTTTCAATAAATTCTTCCTCGCCCGTTTTATTATTTTTCATTAAAACTTTTATTCTCGCTTCAAGCTCTACTAAATTATTATCGTAAGCAAGCAAAGCGTCTTTTGAAGAAGAAAATATTTTATTCTCGCCTTTAACTCCCGCTCTTAATTTTGTTAAATAATTTATTCCAAGAACTATATCTTGCGTAGGATTTACAATAGGCTCTCCGTTAGCGGGATTAAGTATATTATGAGGAGCAAGCATTAAAGTCCAAGCCTCGATTTGAGATTCTGCAGAAAGCGGAGTATGAACTGCCATTTGGTCGCCGTCAAAATCCGCATTATAAGCGTGACAAACTAAAGGATGCAACTGAATCGCTTTACCTTCTACAAGCACTGGCTCAAAAGCCTGAATTCCCAATCTATGAAGAGTGGGCGCTCTATTTAATAAAACGGGATGCTCTTTAGCTATCTCTTCCAATACTCCCCAAACTTCCTCTCTGCCTTCTTCGACAAATCTTTTTGCGCTTTTAATATTATGAGCGCTGTTTATTTCAACCAATTTTTTCATTATAAAAGGTTTAAATAATTCAACCGCCATTTTTTTAGGAAGTCCGCATTGATGCATTTTCAAACTCGGTCCAGCAACGATAACCGAACGCCCCGAATAATCGACTCTTTTACCTAATAAGTTTTGACGAAATCGTCCTTGCTTTCCTTTAAGCATATCGGATAGAGATTTTAAAGCTCTGTTTCCAGGTCCTTTTACAACTTTCTTTCTTCTGCTATTGTCAAATAAAGCGTCAACGGCTTCTTGCAACATTCTCTTTTCATTTCTTATTATAATATCGGGCGCTCTTAATACCAATAATCTTCTTAATCTAATATTTCTATTTATAACTCTTCTATATAAATCGTTCAAATCGCTTGTTGCAAATCTTCCGCCGTCAAGTTGAACCATAGGTCTTAATTCTGGCGGAATAACGGGAACAACATCTAAAATCATCCAAGAAGGGTCGTTTCCGCTCGATTTAAAATCCTCAAAAATTTCTAATCTTTTTCTTAATCTTCTATCGCTCTTTTCTCCTTTTTTAATCATCTCCGCTCTGAGCTTTTTTATCTCTTCGTCCAAATCTAGGTCTCTAAGCATGTCTCTAATGCCTTCCGCTCCGATTCCTATTTTAACATTATCTCCGAATCTATCTAAACATTCGTTATATTCGTCTTCGGTAAGTAGGTCGCCTCGAGAGTAAGTGCTTTCGCCAGGCTCTATAACTATATATCTTTCAAAATAAAGAACGCTTCTTAAATGAGACATATTTATATTTAGAAGGAGTCCAATTCTTGAAGGCGTATTTCTATAATACCATATATGAGCTACAGGCGCCGCCAATTCTATATGCCCCATTCTCTCTCTTCTAACCTTAAAGTGAGTAACTTCGACTCCGCATTTATCGCAAACTACGCCTTTATAACGAATGCTTTTAAATTTTCCGCAATAACATTCGTATTCTTTTGTAGTTCCGAATATTTTTTCGCAAAAAAGCCCGTCTCTTTCTGGGCGTAAAGTTCTATAATTAATGGTTTCTGGTTTTTTAACCTCTCCATAACTCCATTCTCTCATAACTTGAGGACTTGCCACGCTAATTTTTATTTGGTCAAAGTTTGTGAATTGCATATAATTAAACTTCTCCTATTTTATTTAAAAATTTTAGTTTGTTTTTTCGATTTTTGTTTTAATTCTTTTTCGGTTGAAGGCAATTTATTTCCTTCTTCATCATGAATTGTGATATTTAATCCCAATCCTCTTAATTCTTGAACCAAAACATTAAAACTTTCTGGAATTCCAGGCGAGGATATAACATCGCCTTTAACGATAGATTCGTATATTCTTGCTCTTCCCGTCATATCGTCCGATTTAACGGTTAAAAACTCTTGAAGCATATTAGCAGCTCCATAAGCCTCTAAAGCCCAAACTTCCATCTCTCCGAGTCTCTGTCCGCCGAATTGAGATTTTCCTCCCAAAGGCTGCTGAGTAACTAAAGAATAAGGTCCCGTGCTTCTTGCATGAACTTTATCTTCTACAAGGTGATTTAATTTAAGCATATACATATAACCTACGGCAACCTCGTTTTTGAAAGGTTCTCCCGTTCTTCCGTCATAAAGCTTAACCTTACCGCTTGGATTCATTCCGCTTGCAATCATAGCCTCTTTTAAAGCGTCTTCTTTAGGTCCTTCAAATACGGGACAAGCGTATTTTAATCCCATTTTATAACCCGACCAGCCGAGCAGCATCTCTATAACCTGCCCTATATTCATACGAGAAGGAACGCCTAAAGGATTTAAACATATATCTACAGGAGTTCCATCTTCTAAAAAAGGCATATCTTCTATAGGCATTATTCTTGCAACGACTCCTTTATTTCCATGACGCCCTGCCATTTTATCGCCTTCTTGTATTATTCGTTTTTTAGCTAAAAATACTTTTACAACCTCTTCTACTCCAGGCTTTAATTCGTCTCCGTTTTCTCTGCTATAAACTCTAACATCTATAACAGTTCCGTCTTTTCCATGCGGCACTCTTAAAGAAGTATCTTTAACATCTCTCGCCTTTTCTCCAAATATCGAATGAAGAAGTCTATATTCTGGCGTAATTTCAGTCTCTCCTTTAGGAGTCACTTTTCCAACTAAAATATCTCCCGCTTTAACTTTAGCTCCAATTCTAACTATTCCTCTTTCATCCAAATTCTTAAATGCAGAATCCGAAACATTAGGAATATCTCTCGTAATATTTTCTTTATCTAATTTAGTCTCTCTCGCTTCAACCGAAAACTCTTCTATATGAATCGAAGTAAATACATCTTCCTGAACTAATCTTTTGCTTAAAAGAATAGCGTCCTCAAAATTATATCCTTCAAATATCATAAAAGCGGCTAAAACATTTCTTCCCAAAGCAAGCTCGCCATTATCGGTAGCCGGTCCATCCGCAAGAAGTCCTCCCGCTTTAACGGAATCTCCGACATTGACTACTGGTCTTTGATGAAAATTAGTGTCTTGGTTTGTTCTTTGATATTTTATAAGTTCGTAAACATCAAAATCGTCTTTATCGTTTTGTTTATTTGGCTTAATAACTATTTCATTATTAACTACTTTTATAACCTTTCCCGCTCTTTTCGCATGCAAAGCTATTCCCGTTCCAGGCTGACATATTTTAGCTTCGACTCCCGTTCCGACTATCGGAGCTTCTGGAAATAAAAGAGGAACGCTCTGCCTTTGCATGTTGCTTCCCATTAAAGCTCTGTTTGCGTCATCATGCTCTAAAAACGGTATTAAAGAACTTGAAAGCGAAACTATCTGTTGAGGCGAAACATCCATATATTGAACTTGCTCGGGAGACGAATAAGGGAATTCCGACCTATATCTTGTAGAAATAAGATTTTCCTTAAAAGTTCCGTCTTCATTTATAGGAGCGTTCGCGTCTGCAATATGAAATCTCTCTTCGTCATGAGCCGTCAAATATTCTATCTCGTCCGTCACTTTGCCTTTAATAACTTTTCTATAAGGAGCTTCTAAAAATCCATGTTTATTTATTCTTGCGTAAGTTGCAAGAGAAACTATAAGCCCAATATTTGGACCTTCTGGAGTTTCAATAGGACATATTTTACCATAATGCGTATGATGAACATCGCGCACTTCAAATCCCGCTCTATCTCTCGTAAGTCCGCCAGGTCCTAAAGCGTTTAATCTTCTTTTATGAGTAATTTCTGCTAAAGGATTATTTTGATCCATAAATTGAGATAATTGACTCGTTCCGTAAAATTCTTTCAAAACCGACTGCACCAATTTAATGCTTACCAAAGATTGAGGAGTAATCGCTCCGCTTTCGGATTGTTGCATTTGCATTCTCTCTTTTGCTATTCTTTCCAATCTCGTAAATCCCGTTTTCATTTGAATAGCCAAAAGCTCTCCAACGCTTCTTATTCTTCTATTTCCCAAATGGTCTATATCGTCAAGCTGTTCTTCGTTTATAAAAACTTTTATTAAAAAGCGAATCGTTTCAATTATATCTTCATGTCTTAAAACTTTGCTCTGTTCGTTTTCAGGGAAATTAAGTCTCTTATTTATTTTATATCTTCCGACATCTCCCAAAGCGTAAGATTTAGAATCAAATACCAAATCATTGCATATTTTAACCACAGTATCTAATAAAGCTGGCTCTCCAGGTCTTATTACATTATATATTTTTGCACAGGCTTCTTTTTGATTTCTTGTAGCGTCTTTATCTAAAGTATTGATTATAGTTACATTATCTTTAATGGCTTCCATATTCAAAACTTCAACTTCTTTAATTCCGCTCATTAAAAGCCTTTCGGCAAGGTTTGTATTTATAAGCTCGCCTGGATTTAATATAATCTCTTCTGGATTTTCCGTATCGTAAACAGTTGAATATGAGCGTCTTCCTATCAAAGCTTCTTTTTTAGCTTCATCCGACATTTTAGTTAATGAAATTTTATCAACCGTATAGAATAATTTTAAAATTTCTTCGTTGGTTGTAATTCCTATAGCTCTTAAAAATACCGTAACAGGAAGTTTTTTCTTTCTGTCTATTCTTACATACATTATATCTTTTTTGGTATCAAGTTCAAACTCAAGCCAAGTTCCCCTTTCGGGTATTATTTTTGCTACAAACATAGCGTCTCTATCGCTTCTATTAAAGACTACTCCAGGCGACCTGTGAATTTGAGAAACTACAACTCTTTCCGCTCCGTTTATTATAAAAGTGCCTCTGTCCGTCATAGCTGGAATATCGCCTACAAAAATTTCTTGTTCGACTATCATTTCAGGGTCTCTAACAGTTAATTGAACTTTTATCTTAAAAGGATAAGCGTAAGTTTTATCTCTTCTTCTCGCCTCTTTTTCGGATATTTTAGGCTCTCCTATAGAATATGAAAGAAATTCTATTTGCATTTTTTCATTTGTAGCGACTATAGGAAATATAGAGTTTAAAACTTCTTGCAAGCCTTCGTTTTTTCTTTTGTTTTCAGGAACATCCTTTTGAAGAAAACTATTGTATGACTCTTTTTGTATAGCAAGAAAATCGGGAGGTTCTAAAACCGATGCCGAATGTGAAAAATTTACTCGTCCGTTTTCAATTCTGTATTTTTTAGCGAACTCTATTCCTCTTTCTTTATATACTTTATTGTCTATTTGAATGTTATTAGCCATATTAAAAATGTCTCCGCATTGTAGCTTTAATTAGTTTGTATTTTATTTTAATATAAGAATTAAGAAGGGTAAAAGCCATAATACCCTCCTTAAATTTTAATCGTTTTTTATTATTTAACTTCAACTTTACCGCCAGCAGCTTCTAATTGTTTTTTGATAGCGGCAGCTTCGTCTTTAGAAACTCCAGACTTAATTGTCTCTCCGCCTTTTTCAACGGCGTCTTTAGCTTCTTTTAAACCTAAACCGCTAACCGCTCTAACCTCTTTAATAAGCGCTATTTTTTGAGCCGCGTCAAATCCCGTAAGAATTATATCGAATTCGTTTTTCTCTTCTTCCGCAGGAGCCGCAGCGCCACCGCCAGCCGCAGGAGCCGCTACAGCCGCAACGGGCATAGCAGCGGTTACATTAAATTTTTCTTTAATAGCTTCAACCAATTCATGAAGCTCTATAACTTTCATCTCTTCTATCGCTTGTAGTATCTCTTCTTTACTTAAAGCCATTTTTTTACTCCTTAATTTTTTTAATTTTTAATTTAATTATTTTTCAGCTATTAAGCCGATTTCTTTTTTTCTTCTTCCACAGAATCAAGCGTACAAGCAAGTTCCGATATAACGCTTTGTAGAGAATTTGCCAAACTTGATATAGGCGATTGTAAAGCCGTAACCAAATGAGAAAGCAAAACTTCTCTTGGCGGAATATTGGCGACAACTTCGACATTAGCCGAGTCAAGCAAATCCGCTCCCATATAACCGCCTTTAATTTTTATTTTATCGTTCTTTTTAGCGGCTTCGCTAATCACTTTAGCGGCTGCAGGCATATCTTCTTTTGCAAAAACAACCGCCGTAGGATTGATAAACATCTCGTCTTTTACTTCTCTGCCTAAATTTTTTAAGGCAATATCTACCAAAGAGTTTTTACATATTTTTATAGAGGAAGAAGTTTTTGACAGTTCGCGTCTTAAATCGGTAAGTTGAGCCACATTTACTCCTCTATAATCGAAGAATACAAGCCCAGCGCAAGAATCAATTCTCTCTTTAAGATGCGCAACCGTTTCAATGTTTTTCTTATTAGGCATATTATCACCTCTCTATATTAAACCGTTTCTTTAATCTATTCGTATAATGGGATCACAAAATACGACTTCGCTTATAAAAACAGGCTTATTCAAATATACATTTTTTATAATTTTATTTTCTTATAATCTATACTTATACCAACGCCCATAGTGGATGTAACGCTTATTCCTTTAATGTATTCTCCCTTTAGGTCCGAAGGTTTCTTTCTTAAAATCTCGTCATAAAACGCTCTAAAATTTTCATTTAATTTATTAGCGTCCATTGAAGCTTTACCTATTCCCATTCTAACGACTCCGAATTTATCCGCTCTGTATTCCATTCTTCCGCCTTTAAAACTTTTAACGGTTTGAGCGATATCTAAAGTCACAGTTCCCGTTTTGGGGTTAGGCATAAGTCCCTTTCTTCCAAGTATCTGCCCCAATTTGCCAACTTCTTTCATTAAATCGGGGGTAGATATTGCCACATCGAAATCGGTATAACCGCCTTTAATTTTGCTTATTAAATCTTCAAAACCGACTTCAATAGCGCCCGCGTTTTTTGCTTCGTCAGCTTTTTCGCCTTGAGCAAAAACTACAACTCTTTTTTCCTTTCCGAAAGAATTAGGAAAAGATAAAGTATCTCTTATCGAATGTTTAGGCAAGATATTAAGGTTTATAGTAGCCTCAATAGTCTCGTCAAATTTACAGGTGGCATTTTTCTTCGCTAATTCTATAGCTTCATCTACGGCATAAAGTTTTGACTTTTCTACCGTCTTAAATATTGCGTCGTAACGTTTGCCGCCTATCTTTTTTTGTTTTGTAGCCATTTTACAATCCTTTTTATAATCTATTTTTCAAACTGTTACTTCCATTTATTCTTAAATTATTATTTTTAATAAATGGTGTTGCTTATAATTTACTCCACTTTTATACCCATAGCGCGAGCCGTTCCCGCGACTATTTTTTTAGCCGCATCTATATCGTTTGCTGACATATAAGTCATTTTCTCTTGAGCTATCTCTTCAAGCTGTTTTTGATTTATAGAAGCGACTTTAGTTTTATTAGGCTCTCCCGAACCTTTCTCTATTCCCAATTTCTTTTTAATCAAGGTAGAAGTAGAAGTTCCTTTAGTTACAAAAGTATAAGTTTTATCTTCATAAACCGTTATATATGTATTTAATAATTGTCCTTTAAGTTTAGAAGTTTTAGCGTTAAAATCTTTAACAAATGCAGCTATTTGAATTTGCTTCTGTCCTAAAGCTGGACCCAATGGAGGCGCTGGCGTAGCTTCTCCTCCTGGAATTCTAACCTTTACAATACCAACTATTTTTTTAGCCATTTTATACCTCTTTAATTATTTATAATTTCTTAACTTTATTAAAATCTAATTCTGTAGGCGTGCTTCTTCCGAAAATTTCTATTTCAACGGTAACTTTACCTTTATCGGTATTAACATTTTTAATTACTCCATTCAAACCGTTAAAAGGTCCATCAATAACTTGAACTTTTTCGCCTACATCAAAATCTAATCCTATAATTTCGTTTATTTGATTCTTATCTTTGCTTTCCATATCCTCAAATATGCGAGATACATCCGCTTCGCTTAAAGGATTTGGAATTATTTGCCCTTCTTCTTTAGTCGTTGCATGGCTTCCTATAAAACCCGAAACGCCAGGAGTTCTTCTAATCATAGATTGCGTGGCATCATTCATTATCATTTTAACAAAAACATATCCAGGATAAGAAAATTCCTCTTTATTTACTTTCTTTCCGTTTTTAGTAACAGAAACCATTTGAGAAGGAATATATATATCGACAATCAAATCTTCCATTCCGTTTTCTTTAACTCTCTTGTATATTCTTTCTCTAATTTTCTTTTCATAGCCGTTTTGAGTATGAACTATATACCATTTATAATCTTTCGTATCGGACATATTTATCACCTGTTATATCTATTCTTCCTTACATATCGTATAGCAAAATAAATTACGACTAAAACTATTACTATCGCTATTAAAAATAAAGTTATGCTCGAAGACATTATAGACGATATAATAGAACCGTCCAATAAAGTTCTAGTTAAAAGAGTTACCACATAATCCGCAGCTCCCAAAAAAGCCGAAGCTATAATAAGCAAAATAATAACCACAACCGTTTGATTAATAACCTCTTGACGAGTGGGCCATACGCTTCTTTCAAAAAGTTCTTTTTTAATTTCGTCTAAAGAACTAAATAATTTGTTTTTTCTTTTTTTATTATCTGCCATAAAATCACCCTAAAATTAAAATATCAGCAAAACAATCAGGTCAGACAGGAGTCGAACCTGCAACACCCAGTTTTGGAGACTGGTGCTCTACCAATTGAACTACTGACCCATAACAAAATCTATCTTGAAACCTTCAATTCTTTATGAATAGTATGTTTCCTATCATGCGGACAATATTTTTTCAATTCAAGTTTCTCCTGAACATTCTGTTTGTTTTTTGTCGTAATATAATTTTTCCTTTTACATTCCGTGCATTGCAAATGTATCTGCTCGGTTTTTATTTTAGCTCCCGCCATTTTTTTACTCCTTAATTAGACTTAAACAGAGTCTATAATTTACAAGGTAATCAATTATATAATTAAATTAAATTTATGTCAAGCAAAAAATTTAAAAAATATTCATATTTTTACAGTATAAATCAATATTTACTATGTAAAAATCAATTTATTCCTAATATTTCAACGACATCTTTAGTTATTAAAACCATATTCTCGAAATGAACGGCTAAAGAACTATCAGTAGAAATAGTCCAACCGTCTTCTTCTATAGAATATTTATCAGAACCGTTTGTAATCATAAGCTCAAAAGCAAAAACCATATTAGGATCAAGAATAATATCGTTATTCGGATGATAAAAATTAAAAATATAAGTAGCTTCATGATATTAGTATCCAACGTCATGCGCTATTTCATTTCCAATCGATATGCTTGCGGCAAAACCATAATTTGAAACTTCAAAGTTTGCAGGATAACCGTTTTGAGATTTAATATATTTTTCAACTTCTTTATCTATTTTTGACGCTCTTATTCCCGATTTGCAAAAAGTAAAAGCTAAATCTATTGATTGAGCTATTGACGCGGCTTTTCCTATATTTTCTATAGCCTTATTGTCTTTTATAATCGGTTTTGCTATATATAAACATGGCGATTCTATTTTAATGATTTCGGAGTAAATATGTAGAGCAATATAATTAAAATTACAGAACCTAAAATTGCGGACGATAAATTTATTTTAATATATTCCACAATCTCGTTTATTCTCGGAATATAATAAGAACCTAATAAAGCTCCCGCAGTCGCTATTATAAACATCATTACAAATCCGCCGAATACTTTTAAATGAAGTATCTTATAAAATATTAAACTCACTATTATTCCAATTACAATAAAAGCGGAGATGACTATAATATATTCCATTCTACTAACCTCTGATTATAATTTTAATTTACCGATAAACCTATAAAAAACGATTTTAATTTTCCTTCTTCATCTTGAACGGGAATAAAAATCAAATGATATATATTTTCTCTGTCGCTAATATCAAATTTATCTTTTAACGAATCTGAAGAAAAAGGGTCTGACACATACAAAGTTCTGTTATGCGAAAGTATCTTTTTAAATAATCCTTCGTTTTCGTCTATCTTTAATAATTCTTTTGTAGAATCGGATAAATTTTTAGAATCTGAAACTCTGTAAATTTTATCCTCGCCTTTATTAAGCATAGCGCAATGAACTATATCTAATCCAGACTGCTCTTTTATCCAACTTAAAATTTCATTCATATTTTTATTGACAAATTTTTTCCCTCTTATCGATTTTAATACTTTCTTCCAAGAAGCCGTCATATTTTCTCTAACTTTTTCTTCCGCTTCTCTATAATAATCGTCTGGAACTTTAGGAACTTCTTCGGGATTATATAATTCTTCGTCTGTTAAATCTTCTTTATCAAAAGTATCGTTTTCATCCGCTTTTTTTACAACTTCTCCGTTATAACTTTCGTCAATATTATTTAAATCAATTTCATCGCCAAGAAGAAAATCTTTATTAAGAGGAATATTAAAAGCCTCGCTTGAAGAAAAATATTCGTCTTCTTCTTTTGTTATTTCATCTTCAATAATAGAACCATGACTTATCAAAATGTCCTCCTCATCGTTAATAATATCTTCAATTTCATCTATGCTTTCTGCAATATTATCTTCTCTCTCGTCCAATTTTTCCATCTCTTCCAAATGATTATATAATTCTTCCAAATCGTCCAAATCTATATCGTTATTTTTTATCTCTTCGTTGTCGCCTTTATCTTCTATTTCTTCTTTATTTTCAATTTCGTTATTATTTTCATTGTCAAATTTTTCATCGAATTTATCGTCTTCTGGCATATCAAAATTTTCTAAATCGTCTAATATTAATTTTTCTTCTTCTTTCTCATAAATATTTTCTTTTTTATCTTCGTATTCTTCTTTAAGAATATCTTCAAGATTTATATTATTTAAATAATTAATATCGTCTTCGCTTAAAAGTTCAAAATCATTTTCATTTTTTTCATCAACATTAAAATTGATACTGTTTATATTATAATCTTCTTCCTCATCGTATATATCGTCTTGACTTTCCGTAATAATTTTTCTTCTATCGTATAAAACCGAAACGATTAAAAATATAAAAGAAGATGATAAAATTAATAATAAAACATATTTTAAATATTTTTGAACAATCGGAACATTAAGCTCCAATATTCCTATAGAAAAATTTTCTATTCCTTTCACTTTACTTGAATGCAAAAGATAAGAAGAATTATCTATATTAATAGTTTTTGAATTAGATTTTTCCATATATTGAGTTAAAGTATCTCGAGAAATGCTGTTAATATCAATCGCTGGATTATAATAAACTACTCCGCTTGGCAAAACTACAAAGTTTAAATTATATGAAGTATTTTCAAAAATCTTTTTAAATACGCTTGCGACTATATAGCCGATTTTAATTCCTTTTTCGTTAGAAATTGATTTAACAAAATAAACTCCGTCATAATCTTTATCAAAGAAAACCAAATTATCAAAATTTTTATAATTATAAATATTTATTCTTTTAGCTTTATCGGGAGATGAAAAAACGCTTTTTCCATCGGGCAAATATAAAGCCACAGTATCAAAAGCGTAATGTCCGCTTCTGAATATTGAAATTATTTTATCTCTTTCTGATTTATCTATTCCGCTTAAAATAATTCTTTGCAAAAAATCGTCAAAAGGATAACTTTCAAGTATTTTATTAATTCTTTTATCGTATTCATTAACTAAATTAAGAACGCTATTTTGACATATTAAAGAACTTCTATCTAATTTTTTAGTGTCGACATCGAAAGCGTCTTTTTTTAATCCGAATACAAAAGCAATAAATAAAGCTATTATTATCGCGTTTAATAAAATCGCTATATATACAAAAATTGAAACATTATTATTTTTATCAAACATAGAATAACCTTATCACTTTTTAATTATGCTTTTTGCATCTTCTTCCGCCTTGTTTATTATAGAAGAAAGCATTTTATCGAAAGCTGCAAAAACATCTTCCACATTATCTTTTTTATAATCTTTTTCTTTGGCAGATTTTTCGTCAAAAGTTTTTTCTTCGTTATCAGATAAAACTTTATTATATGAATTTAATATATCTTCATCGACATTATTATTTTCTTCAAATTTATTTTCAACATTTTCTATAATCTCTTCAGAATTAAAATTATTTTCTAAATTTTCTTCATTATCAATTTCTTTTTTTAAGCTATATAATTCTTTTTCTTCTTCTAAATTCAAATTATCGCAAGTAATATTTTCTACTTTCAAATCTTCCAATTCTTCATTTATCGTATATTCTTCTTCAATTTCGTCTATTATTCCGTCTTCTTTGAATTTAAGATATTCGTTATTTATATCGCTAATATCTTCTATTATTTCAGTTAAATTATTTTCAGAATTTTCTTTTTCTAATTTGTATTCTTCGGATAAATTAATATTGTCTATATTTATATCCTCGTTTTGAATTAACGCTTCAATATTGTTGTCTTCTTTTTTATCCTCAATTTTTTCTTCAATGTCTTTTTTACCGATTCCATTTTTTATATTTGAAACTATATTAGATATTTCTTTTTTTATATTAAATTTATCTTCTTTATTAATTTCTTTATATTCTTCAGGTATTTTATAATAAACTTTTTCAACTATCGGCGGAATATCTTCTTGAGGATTAGATTTAGGCAATTTTACATTTATTATGCTTTCGTCTATATTTTCTAATAATTCTCCTTCCGCCTGAAGATTTTTAAGATAATCTCTATTATGTTTAATTTGCATAAGATATTTAAAGAAATTAATTATACCGTTTAAGATTAACTGAAAGAATAATATTATAAGCGCCGTTAAAGCTAAAACTATAAGCTCAAAATAATTTGGATATTCTTTGCCTATCATAGAAACAGAAAGCGAATCATTAACTATAAAGCTTGGTTGTTTTTTATAATATGCAAATCTATTTATAACACTTGAAACTTTTTCTATAGTATTGTCGCCTATAGATTCTCTAACATTATAAATTAAATTTCTCGAATCGCTTACATATAATCTCTTATCCGCTACCTGATAATACATTGCAATATCCGATACATAAGAATAATCGTTTCTTGTGGCGACTATAATCTCTCCATGATTATTTTTAATATATTCCATTATATAAAAAGCGTTTTCGTTTGTCGCATTTAAAACCAAAGAACCTTTTTTTATTATCTCTTTAATTAAATTATCTTGAAGTTCAAGGGGCCATGATTTATTTTTAGACAAATATAAATTGAGCCTCATTTTTCCGTCTATTGCAAAAACCGTCATTCCTCTTAAATAAGGATTTTCAACCGTCATTTTATAATAATCGCTTTTATATTTTTCAAGTTCTTTTTTAGAATATGATTTATTAGGATTATAATTTTTAACAATATCGGCGGTTTGATACATGCTATAACCGACATAATCTGAAATTGACTGACTTATTAAATTAATTTGATATTCTGAAACGGTATTTCTTTTTACATTCATTTTTACCGCAGCTTTATCCATCATTTGCATCATCATATCAAGATAATCGTTTATAAAAACCGAAACTTTATTATTTGAAGGCAATATACTATTGCTTGCCGCTCTTGCAAACATTGCGACTATAAAAATTATTAGAAACGATATTATCAAACTTAAAATTGTTTTTATTATTTTCTGATTTTTATTCATAAAATAGTCTACCTTATTAAAAATTATAAAACACTATTATAATAATTTATCGGTAAAAAGAATATCTAACTTGAAAGATTTTATATTGATTATTATGCTATAAGAATAGTTGAATTTTTTAAGTTTTATAATTTTATAGGCTGATTTTTTTAATTCTTTTTTCTACCTAGAAAAAACCAAATAATTATTCTTATTTTTTGCCCAACGCTAGGCTAAAAGCCCGCTTCCATAGTAATACTTATAGCAAGAGTGAAATCCGCTTTACTCTATTGGTTTTTAGCCTATCATTGGCATCAAAAAGTAAAGGAAAATTTTGCCTTTCTTTTAATAAAAGAACTAACTTCCGCCTACTTCAAAAATTATAGGCTTGTATAAATACTTAACTTACCTATTTATTCAAACATAACTCTCGGATTTTCGTCTATATAAGATTGCGGAATATTATTAAGTTCTTTTATTTTTGAAATCATAGCGTCTCTTATATCGCTTCCCGTCATAACTATATTTTTTCCTTTTTTAGCTATGGCGTTTCCTTCGCTATCGGTATATCCGTCTCCGCCTAAAAATACGAAACTTGATAAAGCTATATTATAATCTTTAGCGGGATTTATATCTTCGCCGTTTAATTTTGCATATATCAAATCTCCGTTTTCGCCGTTATATTTTACTTCCATTCCTTTAGATAGTTGCAAGAAAGCTCCAGCTCCTCTCTTTTTTCCTGAAATTTTTAACATTTCAATAACATCCGCTCCTGATAACGAAACTATTATAACCTCGTTGTCGAAAGGAAAAAATTCGTTTTGAATATTTCCCAATGTTATATTACCTTTTTTTAAAGGCGTTCTTAAACTTCCAGAATTCATTAAAACTATATCTATATTAGGATAAGAATCTATTACCAAGTCGGATGCAAAATTTCCAAGAGCCATTGAATTAGACCTTATTCCCGCATGTTGCAATTCAAAAGGTAAAGAACCTATTTTTACTTTAAACTCTTTATCGATAGTTCCTTTCATTTCTGCAATAAATTTTAACATTTCGCTATCTTGTTTTATATTTTCGTCCATAGGAATTAGTTTATAAATTAAATTTGCTTTATCTACAATTCCGTTTGAAACCGACAAATCAATATGTCCTAAATTCATTCCATAATAACCCGTTTGAACTATCGGAGTTCCTTTAATAATATCGGCTTCTTTTAATTCCGTATGGCTATGTCCTCCGATTATAATATCAAAAGTGTTTGGCATAGCTTCGGCGACTTTTTTATCCGCTTCATGCCCGATATGACTTAAAAGAATTGTAATATCGTTAGTTTTATGCAAAGGCGTCTTTTTAATAAAATCTTTTAACGCTTTTATCTCTTCCTCAAAAATCAAATCTTTAATATATTCGGGATTATAAACGGCATCGGTTGTAGTTAAACCTATTATTGCAATATTCAAGCCGTTAATATTTGTGGTAATATAAGGCGTAGCATATAAACTATTATCATTTTTATTTTTTATATTAATCGACAATGTTGGAAATTTTCTTTCTTTCATTATTTCTGTAAAATTTTCAAGCCCATAATCTACAAAATGATTTCCTATAGTCGCAGCGTCAACTCCAATCATATTCATTATATCGACTTCGTCTCTGCCCTTAAAAACCGTTGAATAAACGCTTCCCGTAATAGTATCGCCTGCATGCAAAATTAAAACATTATCGTTTGTCGCTTTTACTTCTTTTATATAAGCAGCTCTTCTTGCCGCTCCGTATTTATGATTAGTTTGAGGATTATCTCCTTTCGTAATTATAATTTCTTCTTCGTCTCTTCCATGCGTGTCGTTCATGTGTATTATTGTAAGATTTCCCGAGTTATCGCTTTTCTTTGTTTGTCCGCATGAAAAAGCGAATGCAGATATAATAATAAAAATTAAAACATAAATAAATTTTTTAATCATAATTATTCTCCTTAAAAAAATATTCAATTTATTATAGATTAAAGTATATTTCATATAATATTATTGTCAATAAAAAACTGTAAAATTAATTAAAAATTCTTATTTATAATAATCATTTTAATTCTTATATACAAGTTTTGCTCTAACCTTTCTTACTCTTTCTTCTGAAACTTTTTTAAGAATAAACTTTTCTCTATCTTTTTCAGCTATATAATAATTATTTCTCAATTCTAATATTATATCTTTTGCTCCATTTATTCCTCCGTAATTTTTATAGGCATAAGTCATCATTTGAATTAAAGACATAGTAGCTGGAAGTCCTATATATAGAATAGCTATGCTTAAAGACGGAATGGTCGCCATTGAAGACACTAAAATGGTTTTACCTTTACTTAATTTTTTTGATGAAACTATTGCAGTAACAGCGACTATAATTCCGCCTATAAGAATTCCCCAAGCTATTTTTCCCGTATTTTTTATATTATCAATTTTTTTTCCTAAAGCTGATTCTATATATATCATATCCTCTTTTGAGTATAAAGCATCTACAAGTTCCTCTTCTGTCATGCATATTTTTACTGTTTTCTTGTCCATAGTTTTTAAACCCCCATATAGTATTTATTTAAATATATCGTTAGTAGCGTCAAACCAAAAAACGAAATCTAAATATTCCATTGGTATATTTTCTTTTTTAGAATATTCAACTAAATTCTCTTCCACTTTTAAATAATTATTTTTAGTTAAACTTGTTTTTGGAGTCATTCCTTCGGGAAGTATTTCAAGTTTATCCATAACTCGCATAATATGTCTGTCTAATATTCCTATTTTCTGCCCGAATCCGATATTCCTTAAAAAATGGCTCGCTTCTTTGAGTCCGTAGCCTTTTACTTCTTTTGCAAGCTGATTGCGAAGTTCTACCATAGTTCCGTTTTGAATAGCGTCGTTTATTCTTTCTTTCAAAATAAATTTTTCTTTCGGAAAATAGAGTTTTCTTGCAAGAATTATATTTTGAGCTTTCATATTATGAAATCTTACATGCTTAATTAAAATATTTGCAACTTTTTCCGCGCTTCCATTAAAAAGTAAATTATGATTATAAAGGTCTATTATAGCCGCCGCTCCGCTTCTTGCTTTTGTTTGCGGAGTGCATATACAAAATGCAAGTTCTGCAAATAATCTTTTATCGTTATCTCTTTTGTAAACTCTCTCAAAATATTCCAATCTTCTTTTCATTCTTTCATGTAATATTTTATCTTTATATATTCCCATTAAATGTTTAGCGTATTCTTTATCCATAAAATAATAAACCTCAACTGTAGATCTATATGTAATTTATAATACAATATACTTATTAAATTTCAATAATAATATTGATCAATTACAATATTCAATTTATAATATAAAAATACAGTCGATAAAATTATTAAAGAATTCTGTATATAAATTTAATTATAAAGAAATTTTATTATGACAAAAATATTAATTGCTGCGGATTTGCATTTAAGCGTTTCGGAAAAATCTTATTCTTTTTCTGTGTTTGACGAAATACTTGAAAACGCTAAAAATTATGACGCTTTATTTTTGCTCGGAGATACTTTTAATACTTTTGAAGACGCCGAAAAACTTAAAGAAGAATTTTCAAAAAAATCTGCAATCTATAATAAAAATATTTATTTGCTTAAAGGAAATCATGAATATTTAAAATCGGGAGGAATAAATTTAAACAAATTAAAATTCGCAGATAACATAAAAATAATAGAAAATATCGATTTTATTAATTTAGATAATTTGGATATATTAGCCGTTGCATTTAGCGAAAATTATAATATAGACAATGATTTTTTAAAAAGAGTAGAAAACTTAAAAGAAAAAAACAGAATATTTTTAGGACATGGAATAGTCGAAGGAACTTTATGGGCTATAGAAGAAAATGAAGAATCCGCTTTTATACCGATTGAAATAATAAAGAGAGTAAAACCAAATCTCGCTATCATAGGACATATTCACAAGCAAATGGAGATAAATATAGAAAATATAAATATTATATATATCGGTTCTGCAAGAGTTTGGAGAAAAAGCAAATCTGAAATGGGGACAAGAAAATGTTTGGCTTTAAATATAGATTGCGATTCTATAACTAAAAATTATATCAATTTAAAATCTGCAGGAGAATATAGAGTTTATAATTTGAATATTAATGATATTGATTTGAAAATTGAAAATATATATAAAAATTGGAATTATAAAGATATAATCGATATTAACATTTACGGAATAATAGAAGACGAAATTTTGCTTGAAAATAAAAAGAAAGAAATTATAAATAAATATTCAAAATGTGCGAGAGAAATAAATATAAAAAGCGCAAATTTATTTTTTCTTGAAAACGCTTATAACGAAAATATAATAAAAGAATTTTTAAATATTGCGGAAGAATTTGAAAGTAAAAGCGTAGACGATGAATATTTGGAAATAGTTGAACTTGCAAAATATATTGGCATAGAAAAAATTTCTTTAGCTTTACAAAATAAAAAATAAAAATTAAGCGAGAATGTATGATTTTAAAATTAAATAACTTCGGAAAATTTAAAAATAAATCTTTTGAAATATCTAACGGAATTACTTTATTTTACGGAGAAAACGAATCGGGAAAAACTACAATATTTGATTCTCTTATGATTTTATTTTCAGAAAGCAAAAGAGTGAGCGTATTTTTTAAACAAATGAAATCAAGATACGGAAACGATATAGATATAGATTTTGAGCCTAAAATTCCCGAACATTTGAAAATGCATCCTCAATCTTATAATAATTTATACGCAATAAGGCAAAGCGAAATAATATTTGAAATGTCGGACAGTAAAAAAGATTCTAAAGATTGGGAAAGCGAAATTAAGAAAAAATTATTCTCTTCGGATATTGATATTGGAAAAATGGTTTCTGAAATAAAAGCGGAATATTCAAGCAAAGCTCAAAATTCTATTTTATATAAAATAAATATTTTAGAAAACGAAAAAATTGAAATCGATAAAATGTTAAATAATTTATACGACAAAATCAATAATTCTACAAATAAGAAAGACAATTTAAAAGAGTTTAAAGAAAATATATTTTTGCATGAAAATATATTAAAAGAAAAAATTGAAGTGAGAGAAAAATTATATTCTTTAATTAAATCAAAAAAAGAATCGGAAACAAAAAATATAAAACTTAATCTCTTAAAACAAATAAACGATTTTAATAAAGCGGACGAATTTTTAAGCAAGAATATAATTTATAAAGACGATTATTCCAAAGAAATAAACGGAAGAACAAAAAAAATTGAAGATATAAAAATGAATATAACTTTTTTAAAAGGAAAAATTGAAGCTTTGAAAAAATCTTTTGTAGAAGAGAAAAATAAAACAGATTATGATAGCGTAAAAAAAAGAATAGAAAATGGAATAAATAAAATTGAAGATTTAACTAAAAAAAATAATAAAGCGCTAAAAATAATATTTTTTATCGCCATAGCTTTTATATCTTCTTTTCTTGCTTTATATTTTAAAAATCCTTTATTTCTTACGATTATAATTCCCGCGATTCCTTTTATGTTTATAAAAGAAAATAAAAATTCTAAAATTATAAAAGATATATTGGAAAGTTTACCCGAATTAGATATTAAAGAAACCGATATTTTTATTTTTAAAGATTTGCTCAATAAAGAACTTGCTAAAATAGAAATTATAATGACAAATAACGATAATGAAGAAATTGAAAATTATAATGCAGATTTGGAGGAAAGCCTAAAAGAATTAGAAAATGAAAATAATTTATTAAATCAAATTTTTGAAAAATTAAAAGTAAAAGATAAAGAAGAATATTATAATATAAAAAATAATTATGATTTATTATTAAAACAAAACGAAGAAAATTATAAAAAGTTAATGATTGAAGTTAAAAAATTGGGACTTAAAAATATAGAAACGCTTGAAATTGATTGCATAAGAATACTTAAAGAGCTTGACGAGAAAGGAGTTAATCCGAACGATTATAACGAAATGGAAATAAAAAAAATTGAAAATAATTTAAAAGATTTAGAAAGCGAAATAAATATTCTAAAAGAAGAGATAAATAAAATAAAAAATAATATTTCGTATATTGAAGGCGAGCTTAATAATTCTGAAAATATTCATGCCGATATAATCAACTTTGAAAGCAAATTATCCAAAATAAAAGAGAATATAATTAATTTAAATAAAAGAAGAAAGGCTTTAAAACTTTTGGAAGAAATGCTTTTTAGTATAAATAAAAAAAATGACGATATATTTCAATCTCTCTCAAAAGAAGCGAGAATTTTATACAATCATATTACGGAAAAAAATTTATCTGACGAAGGAATAATGATGTCGGGATTCGATAAAGATAAAATTATGGTTGCAGATAAACAAAATAAAATTAGAAATGTAGAGCTTTTATCTTCCGCCACAAGAGACGCAGTTTATATAGCTATGCGACTTTCTATATTAACTAAAATACATCAAGCGGGAAGATTAATTTTATTAGACGACCCTTTTATAACTTTCGACAATAACAGAACGAAAGAGGCTTTATATTTTATAAAAGAATATTCTAAAAATTATAATATTCCCATAGTGATTTTTACGAAGGATACTTTTACAAGAGATTTTATGCAAAAATTTGAGCATGTTACGATTTACGAGCTTTCTTAAATATTTTAATATTTTAAAATTATTCCGCTCTGCTTTCTTCAAATTTTATTTATATATGAAATAAAATTAAAAGATTGACTTTTATACAAAAAATACGGTTTTATATTTATAGAAAATAATTATTAATCAAGCGATTTAATTGAAAGGAGAAATTATTATGATTTATAATATGTGGTATGCAATTTTGGATTCTAAAGAAGTGAGAAATAATAAACCTCTTTTTGCAAAAAGGTTCGATAAAAATTTGGTTTTATGGCGAAACGATAGCGGAAATATTTGCTGTATAGACGATAAATGTTGCCATAGAGGAGCTTCGTTGTCGTCTGGACATGTTTATAAAGACAATATAATATGTCCTTTTCATGGTTTTGAATACGATAAAATGGGAAAAGTAGAGGTTATTCCAGCAAACGGAAGAAAAACCGAAGTGGCTAAACATTATCATGTGGAAAGTTATATAGTTAAAGAAGCGTATGGTTTTATTTGGTTTTGGTATGGAGATAAAGATAAAGTTAATGACGATATAGCTTTTCCAGAAAACCTAAAAGACAAAAAATTTTCTTATATGACTATCAGAGACGAATGGAATATTAATTATACAAGATGCATAGAAAATCAGCTCGATGTGGTTCATCTTCCTTTCGTTCATTATAATACTATAGGTAAGGGCGATAAAACAGTCGTAAACGGTCCGATTGTTGAGATTGAAAACGATACGATGAAATTTTATGTTAATAATGTTTTGGATAAGGGACAAAAATTTTTAACTTCTTCGGAATTAAAAAAGGAAGATTTGAAATATTTTCTTTATTTTTATTTTCCAAATACTTGGCAGAATTATATTTTTGAGAAAATGAGAATATTCGGAGTATTCGCTCCCGTAGACAGTAAAAACACGATAATTTATATGCGCTTCTATCAAAAAATAGTCAATATCCCCATTTTAAGATTTATAATCAATTTAATCGGCAAAAAATTTTCGGCTATAATATTAAAGCAAGATAAAAATGTCGTCAAAACTCAACCTAACGAAGCCACATATATTGGAATGCCCGAAGAAAAATTAATTCAAGGCGATATGCCTATAATAATTTATAGAAAGCATAGGGAAGAATTGAAGAAACGAAATATTAAAAATTAATTATTAAATAATTAAAAAATTGATTTGTAAAATATTATACTTATTTAGATTTAGAATTTTTTCTTTGTAACCGTTGATATATTTTTTAAGATATTGTATAATTTTAACTATGTTAAAGAAAAAATTAAATACTAAAAACAATAAATTCTGCAGCAGCTCAGCTCAAGCCTCACTTTAAACTTTTTTCAAGTTTATGTTTACTTATTAATTATAAAATATTATTCTATTTATGCATTAAAAATCTATTCAAATTCTTTTTTGAATTTATTAAATTTCAATTTGGAAAAAGCGTTTATTTATTTAAGCGTTTTTATAAATATTTACCTAATGGAAATAATAGCTTTAATAGGCTTTTATTTAAAAATAAATTTAAAACAGGAGAAGAAAAATGTCAGATAATATTCAAGAGAAAAAATTTGACGAAGTTTATTGCGCTTCTTGTGGTAAAGCTATAAAAGCGCAAGCAGAATTATGCCCTTTTTGTGGGGTTAGGCAATCGGCAGGAAATGTATCCGAAAAGAGTTGGGGAACATGTCTAATGCTTTTTATCTTTTTGGGATGGATAGCAGCTCATAGGTTTTATGCGGGTAAAGTAGGAACTGCCATACTCTATATAATAACGCTTAACGGCATTGGTATTTGGTGGTTAATAGATTTAATCTTGATACTATCAAAAAATTTCAAGGATAATCAAAACAAACTCATAAAAAATTAGATTATATACACTGGATGCATAGGTATATTTTATATCTATGCATTTAAGAATTGGGAGAAAGAAAATGATTAAAAATATACTAATCATAATTTTAATGGCTTTGACTTTTATATCATGCGATAATGATAGTCAAAGAAAAAGCGATTTTAAACGCAAGGTAATGCATAGCAAATTAGTATTCCCTTACAATGAAAACTACGGTTTATTTTTTACTGAAAATGGAGATAACTTACAGTTTCGTAGTAGTGAAGAACAAGATATGCATTTTAGCTTTTATAAATTAATAGGCGAAAAGCAAGAATCTATTGGTATATATACTAATGACGGAGAATATTATTTCATTATAAGCGTTATAGATGGCGAATTTGGAGGCGAGGTATTGTCGGCATATATGAAGAATATTAATATAAAATCTTATAAAGATAAGTTTGATGTATCGGATTATGAACCTGTATTTTACGATAAAAATATAGTAGCCAATATAATAACGAATGAACCTCCAACTATAGTAGAAAATAAACAAGAAATAGCCTTTGATAAAAAATCAAATAATTTTAGAGTTTACGGAACGGGATTTAATGGTATTTTTGAATATGGAGAGGGACCCGAAGAGCATTCTTTAGATGTTTATTTAATGGAGAATGCTTTTTTTGGTATTATGGATTGGAGCTATTATGGAACAGGATATTATTCTATTAATTTAAAGGATAATACATACGCCTACGGGGGAGATACTTATAAATTTGGATCTAATAAAAAAATTGCTGACGCTATTAATAAATTAGAATCTTGTCTGAAAATTATTCATAGACAAGACGGCAATACTAAACAAATAAAAATGGCTAAAGATATTTTATTGAAAGCCAGAGAGAAAGTTAAAAGATTTGATTCGGATAATTAAATTATATAAATAAAATTAGATTAAAAGGACAAAAAGGATGAAATTCACAATCACAAATTTAATAATATTACTTTTTATAATCGCTTGTAATGAAGTAAAAGCTGAAAATATAGATAATTATATTGGTAAATTGTTTTGTTATATAGGCACGAATAATTCAAGAAATACAAATTATTACTATGTAACTACATATACTAGGACTAAAACTAAAGAAAATATAATACTAAATTATGGTTATATGTATGGCTCAGGAGTAGGACATATTGATACATTAGTAACTAATATGAATAATATTTATTACTATATGTCTTATGGTTCTTATAATGATTTATATTATAAAGCAATAAGTTTTAATAAAAATAAAATGGAAGTTATATCTATCCCTAGTATATATGGAAATTTTCATGAAATTCCTAATTTAAATTCTGATAAAGAATTTATCGAATTTATTAGCAAATACGCGTTTACTAATGTATATAATATTGATAATTCTAATATGGTTTATTATTTTTCAGAAAAGGTAGATAAATTTTTTATTAATTTAAAAAATTCAAACGATGAATATACCGATTCAGAAACGGGAATTTCTTTTTTAACTCCTACCTATAGAGGCGAAGAAACAGATATATACAATTTTTCATATAGCGATGCCTTATATATTGAAGCTTTAAAAAATTTGATAGAGAATTAATATTATATAAAAATTAAAATAATCAAGGAGAAATAAAATGGATTATATATTTTATCATTTTTTACACTATTCTGACATGAGATTTAGTTTTTTATTAATTATATTGCTTGGAGGCTATACTCTATATTTAATAAAATTAGTAAATAAAAATAGCGATTATAAAAATAAAAATTACTTCAAGCTATATGAAAAATCAATCAATATATTATTGGTCTTGCAGGTCCTATTATCGTTAATAGATTTTATAAGGCATAAAGAGTTTTTCTATTTAATTATTGGAGGTATAGGAATTGCCATTATATGCGGATTATTTTATATTTTGAGTAAAAATGGAATATCTGTAGCTAAACCAAAAGAATTTTATAAGATGTTTTTTAATCATAACGATTCTACATCTGAAGAAACAACATCCGAAAATAATAATCAACCTCAAATTACTAAGTCTTTTAAACTTGATAGCGAAGAGTTGAAAAAAAGGCAATCTTTTGATAGTAGTATTTTAAATGTAATGATAGCTATAGGCATTATTATTGGTATATTATTTATAAGTTGGATATTATGGAGTATCTTAAAAAGCGCATTAGAAAATGGTAGTTTTAGTTATTATAATTTTGATTATACATCTTTACTACAATTTATACCAATTTCAATAATAGCGTTTATAATTTTAATTATTACTTTCTTAACATTTATAATTATGATTAATTCAAAATTAAATATCCTTCTTAAAAGAGAAGATACTATAAAAGAAAATAGAGAAAATAATAATCAGTTAGAAGATAAAATAAATAAAGTAGACGATAAAAATAATACAGTTTAATTAAGTTTATAATTAAAAAAGATGGGTTTTCAAAATATATAAAAAATGATATAATATAATTGTAAAAAATATTGCAAAAATTAAATTAGGGAGAATAAAATATGCATAGCTATTATATAACATTTTCGCCAGCTATTCATTACTTGAATGAAAAAATTTTACCAACTAACAATGGCATATATCTTGTATTTGAAATAAGATATAGTAAAAATCAAAACAATTATTTATATGAATATTATCCACTATATTTGGGTAAAGCCTGTAGAGATACATCGGGTAATAAAGGTATAAGAGAAAGAATACTCGAACATTTTAATGATAAAGAAGATAAAATTTATAAACATATAGAATTATTTAAATTTTTTCCAAAAGATTTTAATGGAGTAATAACAGAAGCTGGAACTCATGAGAATACTAATTTACCACCAGCAATATATATAACTTATTCATTTTCAGATAATAATAAAATACTAGAAGAAGTAGAGGCAGCTTTAATTTTTGATAATAGAGATAAATTAACTTTAAATGAAAAAAATAAAGAATCTTATAATGGAGAAGATATTACTATAAATATTCAAGGTGAAACTTATGGATTAAAAAATCAAATTTCATTAAAAAAAGGGGATAAAGCATATTTTTAATAATATAATCTAATATTAAGTAATTCAAACGCTAAAAAATTGTGGGGATAAAACCTCGTCATTTTTTAATGTTTTTCTATTTCTTAAAAAGCTTGCTATGTGAACCTACAGCCTGAATTTTTTATAAATAAAAAATATTAATAAAATATTCTAACAAATATATCAAATCAATTTATAACAAAGAATAATTAAAAAGGAATCGGATAAAAATTCTTAAAATTCTTAATATAATTTCTTAAATAATTTAAATTAAACTCTCCCGTTCTTTTTAAAGTTTCCGCTTCGATTTTAATCATTCTTTTAACATCTTTATTTCTGCCTAATTTTTTATACAATCTTTTTAGCGTCATAACGACTGATAAATCGCTATAATGAGGCAAAGTTTGATTAAATAAAGATAAAGCTTTTTTCAAATCAAATCCTTCACAATTATTGAGAGCGAAATAAGAATATAATAAAGCTATATGGCTATGAGAAAATCTACCTCTCGTTTCGGCTATTTTTTTTACTATGCTTAAAGCTTTAGATTGATTTTTTTCAACTCCTATTCCGTTATAATAACAGTGAGCCAAAGCGGCTTTTGAGCATGAACATTTTGAATTATTTATTTTCGCTATTTCGTTAGCTTTAAAATATATTTCAAAAGCTTTATTTTCGTTTTTTTCAACTCCTCTGCCAAGCTCATAACCTCTTCCCATTATAATATAAGCACATTCCAAATTTGCATCCAATTCTATTGAATTATTAGCAAGTCCAATTGCAAGCTCGGGACAAGGCGCTATAATATTTCCGTAAAATAATTCTTTAGCGTATAAATAATAAGATAAGGCATCGTTTAATTGCATCGACAATTTTAAATTTTCAATTCCTTCCAAATAATATTTATAATCCATATTATACATCATTATTTTTGCAATGCTTCTATATATTAAAGCTTTATCTAAAGTTTCGTCTTTAAGACAAATTTTATAATTTTCAACTATCAAATCGTAATTATTAGAGCCAATCATTTGCAAAGAATACGCGTAAATAAATCTTATATAATAAATATTATTTTCTTCAATATCTTCAAAATCTTTATTATTATTATTATTTAAAGATAGAAATTTATTTAAAAACTCTTCGCATATTTCAACTATTTTTTTGTAATTTTTTAATTCGTAATTTACAAATATCATTAAATTATAAATCGAAGTTTTTTTATCTTTAATCTTTTCCAAATATTCCAAAGATTTTTTATAATCGTCTTTGTTTTCTGCATAATTATAATAAAACTCGGAAATTCTCTGATAAAGCCAATCGTCTATATCTTTTGTATCTTTAATAATTTTTTCAAATTCTTCTTTAGCTTTATCTATCTCGCCTTTATAAGAATATAAATTTCCTTTATAATATTTATATTGAACGCTCTTTATATCATCTCCTAAAATTTCAATAACTTTATCAATTAAATTAAAAGCTTCATCCAAATCTTTATTTGTTTCTTCGTTTTCTTTATATTCTCCGCTTTCAATAATCATATCATGAAACGCTTGAGTTTTTCCAAGCAAAGAGGCTAAATTATATTTATTTTTACTTTCAAGCAATTTATCGTAAGTTTCAATAGCCTTTCTATAATTTTCTTTTTCAAAATGCCACTCTGCTATTTCATACAAAGCGTTATAATTTTTATTATTTAATTCAACCGCTCTATTTAAAAAGAAAATTGCATCTTCAAAAAAATCAGAGTTGATTGAGTTTTTAGATAATGCGATTCCTTTCAAAAAATAAGCATCGTCATACATTGGAAAATCTTGAATTAATTTATTCGCTTCCGCATCGGCTTTATTTAAAATATCCAAATTATAATAACAAAGTCCTCTTTCAAATCTCGCCATTTTGCTATCTTCAATATCGACTCTTTTAATAAAATCATCGTAAAAACCGATTGCTTGATGAAAATCCGATTCGTCTTTTCCGTTGTTTAAATAACTGCTCGCTAAAATAAGCAAAGCATCGATTGAAGTTTCTTTAGATTTTTCCAAAAGAATTTGAGCGAACTCTCTCTCTTTATCTACATTTCTTACGACTCTATTTAAATACATTAAGCCTCTATATGCGTCTATTATATTTGGGTCTATTTCTATAGATTTATTTAAATCATGTTCTATAGTAGAATATATTAAAGATTTTGTAGCTTCCAAACTATTATCGTATTTTTCATTTTGTATTTCTATAAACGCCGATTTTCCGCGCATATAAAAAGCTATGGCGTTATTCGGTTCTTTAGATATTATTAAATCTAATTCTTTTATAGCTTTTCTAAAATCGCCTTCGCTCATATATTGTTTTATTTTATCTAAAGAATTCATAATAAATAGAAATATATATAAATCTTATTATCTGCGGTAAAACCATAGTAATTATTAAAAGAAAAATCAAAGGCGATATATCTATTACGCCGATTATAAATTTACTTCTAAAATCTCCAAATATTCTGTCAATTATTCCGTCCGTTATATTATAAAAAAATCTAACAATCGGATTATAATAATCCAAATTAATCGCTCCGAATGCGGTTAGCCAACTTATGATAATCCAAATAAACCATATAAAAGAATAAAGTCTTAAAGTTTGAATTATCAAAACATATATAAAATCAATAATCTGTATAAGCATATAAATCCATTAATCTATTTTATTTAAAGCCTCTTCAACATTAGCGGCTGTATTTACTATATTCAAAAATTTCATAGCTTCAAATAATTTTTTTAACTGACTCGTCAAAGAACAAAAATAAACTTTTCCTCCTTTCTCTGAAGAGATTCTTAAAATTGAGGCGATTAAACCCAAAGCTGAAGAACACATATATTCCGTTTTATGAAAGTCAAAAATAAAATTTGAAACTCCTAAATTTTTTATATAAGATAATTTATCTTCAAGTATATCGACATTTTCCGATATAATATTTTTTTCTATATGTATAATAGCCGTTTTATCTTCAATTATAGTTCTTACCAATTAAAATCTCCTTTAATTAAAATAACGGATAAATTGCAATATATTATATATAATAAAAAAATCAAGTATTTATTATGCGATTTATTTTTTCCATTCTATTAAAATCGGACAATGGTCGCTTCCCATAACTTCGCTTAATATATCCGCTCTTTTAATATCTTTTGCAATCTCGTTATTAACAAAAAAATAATCTATTCTCCAACCGACATTTGTCTCTCTCGACCTAGTTTTCAAGTCCCACCAACTATAATGTCCGTTTTCTTTAACAAACATTCTAAATGTGTCGGTAAATCCTTTGCTTAAAAATTTTGTTATAAGCTCTCTCTCTTCGGGCAAAAAACCTATGCTCTTTTCATTTTCTTTTGGGCGAGCTAAATCAATAGCCTCATGAGCGATATTCATATCTCCGCATAAAATAATATTAGTTTCGTTTTTCAATTTGCTTAAATATTTAATAATCTCTTTGTAAAAAGTTAATTTATATTCAAAATGCTCCTCCGACTTTCCGCCATTTGGAAAATAAACATTGAATATAACAAAATCGTCAAACTCTAAAGATAATATTCTTCCTTCTCTGTCCGTGAATTTATTTCCGATTTTATTTTTAATTTCTTTATTAGGTTTTAATTTTGAATAAATAGCTACTCCGCTATATCCTTTTTTAATTTCTGGGTCTGCAGGATTAAGAAATAATTTATAACCTTCTATATTTTTTAAGTCTTCGGGAAGCTGTTCTTCAAAAGCTTTCGTTTCCTGCAAACATATAATATCGGGATTTTCTTTTTTTATAAAATCAACGAGTCCTTTTTTATAAGCCGCTCTTATTCCGTTCACATTCCATGATATTATTTTTAAATTTTTCATTAATTAATTTTCCTTAATTTAATAAATATATTTTTTTTAAATTATAATTTACTAAATATAATAATACAACCTTTAATTAAAAATTAGCTTGACAAAAAATACCTGTTATAGTATCATTATAAATAATTATTTTTTAATGAATATTATTTTAAAATTAAGGAGTTAATAAATGGCAGTTCCAAAACATAGAAAATCGAAATCAAAAACAAGGTCGAGAAAAGCGGTTAATGAAAAAAGATTTTTAGGCACTTTGTCTATATGTCCTCAATGCGGAGCGGAAAGAATGCCTCATAGAATTTGTCCAGAATGCGGTTTTTATAAAGATAGAGTTATAAAAGCGCCTAAATCTCAAAACGAAGGTTAATATTCGGGAGTTTTAATGAATTTAGCTATAGATGTGGCAAGCGGCGAAAAACCTACCGAAGAGTTGGTAGGCGGCGCTATAAAGTCTTTATTTTTAAATGACGATGTTAATTTAATATTAGTAGGAAAAGAAAAAAGTATTTTAAGAGCTTTATCAAAATTAAAATACGATAGAAATAGAATCGATATAAAACCCACTAATCAAATTATAGATATGAACGAAAGTCCAGCATCGGGGATAAAACATAAAAAATCCGCTTCAGTTCTTATTGCCGCTCGATTAGTTTCAAATAAAGAAGCGGATGGTTTTTTCTCGCCTGGAAATACGGGTGCTACTTTAGCTGCGGCATTAACGGAAATAGGAAGACTTAAAGGCGTTATGCGTCCTCCTTTGGTTTCAACGCTTCCTAAAATAAGCGGAGAATTTTGCATGATGGATATGGGAGCAAATGTAGATTGCACGCCCGATTATATCGCTCAATTTGCCGTTATGGGAAGAGTTTTCGCTAAAAGATTTTTGAAAATTGATAATCCAAGGGTTGGACTTTTAAATATTGGCGAAGAAAATAGCAAAGGAAATGCGGAAACAAAAAAGTTTTTTGAAAGACTTGAAAAATTGAAAAAAATTAATTTCGTTGGAAATGTTGAGCCTAACGATATGTTAAAAAGCGATTTAGCCGATGTCGTAATTGCGGACGGATTTAACGGAAATATCGTATTAAAAACTATGGAAGGCACGGCTTCTCTTATGGTTAATTTGCTTAAAACCGAAATTAAAAAAAATCCAATTAGTATTATGGGTGGATTTATGATGAAACCTGTTTTTAATAGTTTAAGAAATCAAATGAGTTCGGATTCTGTAGGTTCGGCTATACTTTTAGGATTAAACGGCGGAGCTTTTGTCGGACATGGAAAAACGGGAGGAAACGGAATTAAAAATGCCGTTTTGAATATGTATAATTTTTTAGATGCAAAAATTAATGAAAAAATAGCGAAAGAACTTTATGATTCTGGAGTAAAGAGAAGAATTTTTTAATAAATTTAAATAAAGGTAATTTATATGGTTTATATAAAATCTTGCAAAGGCTTGTATAAAAACGAAAAAACTAAAATGCCCGCTTCCGATTTGGTATTAGAACCCGTTAAAGAAGTTATTAAAGGCATGGACGCTCTCGATATAGACGGAATAATATGCGCGACTATAACTAAAGATTATGTTTATCCTTCGGCGTCTTGCATGCTTGGAGGAAAAATAAATGCTAAAAACGCATTTTGCTACGATATAGAAAGCGATTTTACGGGATTTATAAGCGCTTTAAGATTAGCTTATTCGTTTGTAGAAAGCAAAAGATATAAAAATGTATTGGCGGTTTCTTCAGAATCTTTTTATATATGCGATGATAAAGATAGATTTAACGATGCTAGCGTTGCTGCTTTAATTACGAGCGAGAAATCAAATATTCAAATAGATTTTATCGATTCTACTACGGACGGTTCGGCTTTAGAAAATTGCTATATTCCTATGGGCGGAGCCGTTAAACCTTATACAAGAGAAGGAATTATAAATAAAGAGCATTTTATATATATTAAAGATAATAAAATATTTGAAGAAGAAGCTAAAAAATCCGCTTTATATGTAAAAGAAACTTTATCAAAAAATAATATAGAAATAGATTATTATATTCCTTCGTATTTCAATAAAGAATCTTTTGATAATTTTGCAAATAATTTATCGGTTGATAAAAATAAAATATATTCTAAAATGGAAAATTCAAATTCTTCTTTAAGCGCGACTTCGGGAGTTGCATTTTCTATGGCTTTAGAAGATGGAAGTATAAAAAATAATAGCAAAGTCGCTTTATGTGGATTTGGAAGCGGTTATACAAAAGCGCTTGCCGTTTTTTCAGTTTCTTAAGGAGTTTAACCATGAATAAAAAATTATTATTTATAATTATTTTGATTTTTGGAATAATCGCATGTTCGGAAAAATTTAATTATGGCGGTTTAAATGACGATAAAAAAATTATAAAAGCTATAGAAAATAACGATATTAAAACCGTTAAATCAATTTTGAAAGAAGGAAAAATTGATATTAATAAAATACATGAATTTTCAAATATTTTTGAACTTAATGGAACTACAAACACTGAAAAATATACGGCTTTAATTAAATCTGTTCAAAAAACAAATTATGAAATAAGCAAACTTTTAATAGAAAACAACGCTAATGTTAATATTAAATACGAAATTAAATCGCTTCCTTCGGAACAATATTTAAAATTAACTGCTTTAGAAATTGCCGCAGAAAGTAACGATTATAAAATGGTTAAACTTCTTGTTGATAATGGAGCGAATGTAAATGAAAATTCTTATTTTACAAGAGATTCTTTTGAGAAATATAAAATTTTTACTTTAATGACGGCTTGTGTAAACGGTAATCTTGAAATGGTAAAATTATTTATAGAAAACGGAGCGGATATAAACTCTAAAGGTTTATTAGGAGACGAAACGGCTTTAATAGTAGCCGCTAATTCGGGCAAAAAAGATATAGTAAAATATTTGATAGAAAACGGAGCGGATGTTAATGCTAAATGTTCCGTTTATAAATATACTGACGGCTATACGGCTTTAATGTATGCTTCTATAAGAGGATATTACGAAATTGTAGAGATATTATTAGACAATAAAGCTGATATTAACGCGACTACCGATTTAGGCAGAACGGCTTTAATTGAGACTTTAGTCGGTTTTATTTATGATTTGCCTAAAAATGGATTATACGAAACCGTTAAAATTCTTATAGATAGAGGAGCGGATATTAAGATAAAAGACGAGGACGGAAAAACCGCTTTGGATTACGCTAAAGAGAAAGAACTTAAAGATATAGAAGAGTTATTAATAAATTCTTTGAGTAAGTGATTTTATTGTGGTTGTTTTTAATAAAAAAATTATTTCTTTTTCAAAAAAGAAATGGTTTTTTGCTTACTTTTGGCTTATGTCCGCTTCACTCTGTTGGCTTTTAACATAGCGTTGACATCAAAAAAGTAAAAGGATTTTTTGTTCTTTTTGATGGAATAAATAAAAAACAAAGATTTGCATACTTTTTAAAAAGTGTATTGCTTCTGCAAAGGAAATTATTATTTATTAAATATTGTCATTTGAGCTTATATCATATATAATATTTCAATACTATTAAATTAATATTCTTAAAAGGAAAAATATGATTAAAAGATATACAAGAAAAGAAATGGGCGAACTTTGGAGTTTGCAAAACGAATTTCAAACAATGCTTAATGTCGAAATAGCGGCTTGCGAGGCGATGGCAGAATTAGGCGAAATTCCAAAAGAGGCTTTAAAGAATATAAAAGAAAAATCTTCGTTTACCGTTGAAAGAATAGCCGAAATAGAAAAAGAAACGAATCATGATATAATCGCTTTTGTCACGGCGATTCAGGAAAATGTCGGAGAAGGCGGAGAGTATATACATAAAGGACTTACTTCAAGCGATGTGAAAGATACGGCGCTTGCTCTTATGATGAAAAAATCCGCAGAGATAATTTTAGAAGATTTGAAAAAACTTTCGGAAGTTTTATTAAAAAAAGCTAAAGAACATAAATATACTTTATGCATCGGAAGAACGCATGGAATTCATGCAGAACCTATGACTTTGGGATTAAAATTTATTTTATGGTTTGACGAAACCGAAAGAAATATTAAAAGAATAGAAAGAGCAAAAGAAACTATATCGGTTGGAAAATTGTCGGGAGCTGTCGGAACTTATAGCAATATAAATCCTAAAATCGAAGAATTGGTTTGCAAAAAATTAGGACTTAAAGCCGATAAAATTTCAACTCAAATAATTCAAAGAGATAGACACGCGGAATATTTGACAAGTTTATCGATAGTGGCAAGTTCTTTAGAAAAATTTGCAACCGAAATTAGAAATTTACAGAGAACCGATTTAAGAGAAGCTGAAGAATATTTTAGCGAAAAACAAAAAGGCTCTTCGGCAATGCCTCATAAAAGAAACCCGATTACTTGCGAAAGAATTTCAGGTTTGGCAAGACTCGTTCGCGCAAACGCTCTCGCTTCTTTAGAAAATATCACTCTTTGGCATGAAAGAGATATAAGTCATTCTTCGGTTGAAAGAGTAATTCTTCCCGATTCTACGATTACAGTCGATTATTGTTTAAATAAATTTACGGAAATAGTCGATAAACTTTTAATTTATCCGCAAAACATGAAAAATAATTTGGAAAAAACAGGCGGTTTAATTTTCAGTCAGAGAATTTTAATTAGCCTTGTAAGTAAAGGAATTTCAAGAAATGACGCATATTTATGGGTTCAAAGAAACGCGATGAAACGCTGGCTTAATAATGAAGATTTTAAAGAGAATATTCATAAAGACGAAGATATAAAAAAATATTTGTCGGATAAAGAAATTGACGATTGTTTTGATTATGAATATTATTTAAGAAATATAGATTTAATAATAAAACGATTTGGAATATAATCAATAAAAAAGGGAAATATTTATTAGAAAATATCTCCCTTAATTAATTATAGAATTAATTTATTATACTTTAGGATTTTCAAACAAATGTTTAATATCCGTTTTCTCCCAAGTAAAATCGGCGTCCTCTCTACCGAAATGCCCGTAAGCCGTTGTTTTTTCGTAAATCGGTCTTCTCAAATCAAGATGCTTTATTATTCCCGCTGGAGTTAAATCAATCTGTTTTGAGATTATAGCCGCTAAAACTTCGTCATGCACTTTGCAAGTTCCAAAAGTGTTTACATAAACCGAAAGCGGTTCTGGAACTCCTATAGCGTAAGCAAATTGCACTAAAGCTCTATCCGCTATACCGCTTGCAACAATATTTTTTGCAACATATCTCGCCATATAGCAAGCGCTTCTGTCTACTTTTGTAGGGTCCTTTCCGCTGAAAGCTCCGCCGCCATGCGCTCCATGTCCGCCGTAGCTGTCGACTATTATTTTTCTGCCCGTAAGTCCGCAGTCGCCCATTGGTCCGCCCACTACAAATAAACCTGTAGGATTGATATAATATTTTGTATTTTCATCAAGCATATTTTTAGGGCATATTTCATTTATAACATGCTTTTTTATATCTTCCTCTATTTGTTTATGCTCTATTCCTTTGGCATGTTGAGTGGATATTACAACCGCTTCTATTCTTGCAGCTTTTCCGTCTTTATATTCGATTGTAACCTGACTCTTTCCGTCTGGTCTTAAATAATCTAATATATTTTCTTTTCTCACTTTAGCCAATCTTTCGGCTAGTCTATGAGCCAAATGAATCGTTAAAGGCATAAAAGTTTCCGTTTCATTTATAGCGTATCCAAACATTATACCTTGGTCTCCTGCTCCTTCGCTTTTATTTCCTCCGTCTTTGTTAAATAAGCCTTTTCCTACGCTTACTCCCATATCGATATCGGGAGATTGTTCATGTATAGATTCCATAACGGCGCAAGTATCGGCATCAAATCCCATATCGCTGCTTGTGTAACCTATTCGTCTAACCACTCCTCTTGCGATTTTTTGATAATCCAATTTCGCTTTTGTAGTGATTTCGCCCGCCAAAATAAGCATGCCCGTTTTAGCCAAAGTTTCGCATGCGACTCTCGAATGCGGGTCTTGTTTTAAACATTCGTCTAAGACTGCATCGCTTACGGCATCGCAAATCTTATCAGGATGGCCTTCCGTTACAGACTCGGAAGAGAAATAATAATTTTTAATTTCTGCCATAGTTTTACCTCTTTTTTTAAAAATATAATTCCGATTATTATATAATACGATATATAATTAGTCAAATTATTAATTATAGAGCTTTTGATTTCTACTCAAAATGACAAAATAAAATTTGACAAAAATTCTTTATTATGTTATAATTTAATTAAATCTTCGGGGCAAGGTGAAATTCCATACCGGCGGTAAAGTCCGCGAGCCTTATTTTATAAAATTGATTAATTATAAAATAAAGCAGATTTGGCGAAATTCCAAAACCGACAGTTAAAGTCTGGATGGTAGAAGATTTAAGTTTTGTTGTAAAATAGAATTTCTTCCTAAAAAAGCTCCAATAAGTTTTTTAACTGTTGGAGTTTTATTTTATAACAGCTTATTTCAAATATTCTAAATAAAATCCCTAAAGAAAATAAAAATAATTAAGTTTAAAAATTTATGAGAATGCATGAAAAGTATATGAGATTAGCTATAGAGGAAGCTAAAAAAGGAGAAGGTTTTGCAAATCCTAATCCTTTGGTTGGCGCGGTTATAGTGAAAAAAAATAAAATTTTAGGAATCGGGTATCATAAAAAATACGGAGAAAATCATGCCGAGATAAACGCAATTCTAAATGCAAAAAAGAAAAAAAATAATATAGAAAACGCTACGATATATGTTAATTTAGAACCTTGCTCTCATTACGGAAAAACGCCGCCTTGCGCGGATGCGATAATAAAAAATAAATTTAAAAGAGTCGTTATTGGTTGTTTAGATAGCAATAAAAAAGTCTCTGGAAACGGAATAAAAAAATTAAGAGAAGCAAAAATTGAAGTTATAGAAAATATTCTTGAAGAAGAATGCAGAAAATTAAACGAAGTATTTTTTCATTATATAAATAGCAAAAAACCTTTTATGGTTATGAAATATGCAATGACTATTGACGGAAAAATTGCAACCGTAAGCGGAAAATCAAAATGGATAACATCCGAAAAAGCTAGAGAACATGCGCATTATTTAAGAAAAAAATATTCAGCAATAATGGTTGGGATAAATACGATTATAGAAGATAATCCGACATTAAATTGCAGAATAAAAGATAACAATAAAAATCCTACAAGAATTATTTTAGATAGCAATTTGAAAATAAATTTAAAATCAAATATATGCAAAACTTCAAAAGATATAAAAACTTATATAGCGACAATTAAATCAAATAAAAATTCCGACAAGAGAAAAAAACTTAAAGATTTAGGAATTGAAATAATAGAAACTTCCGCTAAAAATAAAAAAGTTAATTTGAAAGAACTTATAAAAATTTTGGGAGAAGAAAAAAATATTGATAGCGTTTTAATTGAAGGCGGCTCAATTTTGCATGCATCTTTGCTTAAAGAAAAACTTATTGATAAAGCTTTAATTTACATAGCGCCAAAAATTTTTGGAGGATTAAATGCGAAAACTCCAATATCGGGAGAAGGAATAAAAGAGATAGAAAAAGCGATAAAATTAATTGACGGAAATATTGAAAAAATAGGCGAAGATTTATTTATGGAATATTATTTAAAATATTAAATTAATGGTTTAAGGAAAAATAAAAATGTTTACAGGAATAATAGAAGAAATTGGAATCGTTAAATCTGTAAAAAGTAAAGTTATAACTATTGAAGCGAATAAAATTTTTGACGATTTAAAATTAGGAGATAGCATTGCGGTTAATGGAACTTGTTTAACTATTTCAAGTTTTTCAAATAAAATTTTTAACGCCGACATTACAACCGAAACTTTAAGCAGAACAAATTTGGGAGATTTAAAATCGGGATTTAAAGTTAATTTAGAGAGAGCTTTAACTTTAAACGGAAGATTAGGCGGACATATAGTTTCGGGGCATGTGGACGGAGTAGGAATCATAAAAAATATTTCTAAAGACTCCGAAGACATCGAGCTTGTTATAGAATGCTCGGCAAATTTAATGAAATATATAATTGAAAAAGGTTCAGTCGCCGTTGACGGAATAAGTTTAACGGTAGCAAAAGTCGATAACAATAAAAATAGTTTTTCAGTCGCTATAATTCCGCACACTTTAAAAGAAACCGTTCTTTATTACAAAAAAGCTGGAGATAAAGTCAATATTGAAAACGATATAATTGGAAAATATGTTGAAAAATTTTTAACTTTTAATAATTATAACAATGAAAAAAATAATAAAAATTCAAATATAAATATGGAATTTTTAATTAAAAACGGATTTTAAAAAATAAAAAATTGGAGAAACAAAAAATGGAAAATATTTATAATACAATAGAAGAAGCTTTAGAAGATTTAAAAAAAGGTAAAATAATAATTGTCACGGATGACGAAGACAGAGAAAACGAAGGAGATTTAATTTGCGCCGCAGAGTTTGCCACGACAGAAAATATTAATTTTATGGCGACTTATGCTAAAGGATTAATTTGCATGCCTATGAATAAATATTTTACCGATAAACTTTTATTAAATCAAATGGTTCAAAAAAATACGGACAATCATGAAACAGCTTTTACGGTATCGATAGACCATATTGAAACTACTACGGGGATATCGGCTATTGAAAGGTCGATAACGGCTTTAAAAGTAGTTGACGATAAATCAAAACCTGAAGATTTTAGAAGACCTGGGCATATGTTTCCTTTGCTTTCAAAAGACGGCGGAGTTTTGATAAGAAAAGGACATACGGAGGCGACAGTCGATTTGACGAGACTTGCGGGACTCAAAGAATGCGGTTTATGTTGCGAGATAATGAAAGATAACGGAGATATGATGCGAAGGGAAGATTTGCTAAAATTTGCTAAAGAGCATAATTTAAAAATAATAACAGTTTCGGATTTAATATTTTATAGAAAGAAAAATGAAGATTTAATGGAATTATACGCCGAAGCTAAAATGCCTACAAAATACGGAGATTTTAAAATTCTAACTTTTGTAAATAAAATTACTAAAAGTCATCATATAGTTTTGATTAAGGGAGATATTGAAGAAGGCGAAGATATTTTATGCAGAATACATTCGGAATGTTTAACGGGAGACGCTTTAGGTTCAAAACGATGCGATTGCGGAGAACAATACGATTATGCAATGAAAAGAATTGCCGAAGAAGGAAGAGGAATAATGGTTTATATGCGGCAGGAAGGAAGAGGAATAGGACTCGTTAATAAATTGAGAGCTTATCAACTTCAAGATACGGGACTCGATACGGTTGACGCTAATTTGGTTTTAGGATTTAAAGAAGATATGCGCGAATATTACGAAGCTTATCAAATGCTTAAAAATCTTAAAGTAAAAAGTATAAGATTAATGACAAATAATCCTGAAAAAATAAAACATTTAACTAATTACGGATTAATTATAAAAGAAAGATTGCCAATACAAATAGAAGCTTCGGAGTATGACGCTTTTTATTTGGAAACTAAAAAAAATAAAATGGGACATTTATTAAATTAAACGATATGCTAAAATAAAAAATTAATATAAAATATTAAATAATAAAAATTACGAGCCTATGATTTTGCGAAGCAAAGTCATAGAATTTAAGCGAGTAATTTTTATATTAAAAAAGAAGGAGAATTAAAATGAAAATTTTTGAAGGAAAATTAACTTCCGAAAAAGAAATTAAAATCGGAATAGTATGTTCGAGGTTTAACGAGTTTATCGTTTCAAAATTATTGTCGGGTTCGCTTGACGCTTTGCATCGACATAATATTAAAGACGATAATATTCATATAGCTTGGGTTCCAGGTTCTTTTGAAATACCTTTAATTGCTTCTAAAATGGCAAGCTCTAAAAAATATGACGCCGTTATTTGTCTTGGAGCTGTAATAAGAGGTTCTACTTCGCATTACGATTATGTTTGCGCGGAAGTTTCAAAAGGAATTGCTTCGGTTTCTTTAAAATCCGATATTCCCGTAATGTTTGGAGTTTTAACAACGGAAAATATAGAACAGGCTATTGAGCGAGCGGGAACAAAATCGGGCAATAAAGGATTTGATAGCGCTATGGGAGCTATAGAGATGGTAAATCTTATTAGAGAAATTGAAAAATAAGAATTAATATTTTTATTTTTCGTCATTGCAAGCACTAGATAATCAATCCATTAAAAAACTTCTTGCTTTTTGTCAAAAAGTTGCACGATTTTTTTTATTAAATATATATTTTTGAAGATTTTATTATTAATGAGATTGTAGATTTTTATATGAATTTTTAATTGAAAAAATTAAATTTTTTAAAAAAAATTTGTTTTAAGTGTTGACATTTTTTTAACATATTGTATAATTTCATTAAAAAGTTTTTCATTTGCCTTTGTTTTTAATAATCGCAAATGATTTTGATTTTATTGTTTTAAGCGCCTCGATTATCTCGCAACGATAAACGGAGCAATTAAAACGGGCGAAAAACAAATTGCCAATATTTAGAAATAAATATCCGCAACGACAATTTAGTTTTTCGATGCAAGGCGAATTGTGGATTGCTTCGTTTGTTCGCCAAAGGCGGAGGCAATGACGAAGTTGGACGCAAGGGAGTTTTGATAAAATTGAAATTTGCGAAAGTTTTAAACTTGGTAAAAATCTAAAAAAATTATAGGAGAGAAAAAATGAGAAAGATTTTTTTAACCGCTATAGCTTTATTGTCTATGGCAAGCGCTTCGGTTTTCGGTATGTATGGAGTTGATTCAGATTGGATTTTCTTCCTTACTCACGGCAATCAATTTCAGGTAAGACTTGAAACTTTAGGTTTCACTCTTGGAAATGACATGATTAAAGGAACTTTTGGTTTCGATAATCCTTACTCTTTCGGCGATATGCTTCAAGTTCCTGCAAATGGAGATGGTAAATTTATTCCAAATATGTCTATGGGAATAGGTTATACTTCTTCGGCAATAGGAATCGGAGTTGGTTATACAATGTCTTTTGGCGATAAAGTGCCAATTTAT
>ERZ791737.348-NODE-348-length-45369-cov-3.453679_pt1 | contig 45369 bp, 42 predicted proteins | sample MGYA00510042_ERZ791737 | MGnify/ENA primary metagenome ERZ791737 (study PRJEB30046, sample SAMN00791965) | human gut metagenome | study: EMG produced TPA metagenomics assembly of the A metagenome-wide association study of gut microbiota in type 2... | reverse complement strand
AGAGCAGTTGAGTATAGAGCAGAAAGAAATGATTGTCGAGTGCTTGGAAAAGGGGTTGACAGAAGAGCAGATCAAAAGATTGATGTTCCGGCCAGTGGATGAAATGAGGAATTATCAGAGGGCATATTTGTTGAGAAATAATATAAGAGGTCTGGAGTTGCATATTACTACAATGAATAATGATATTTTCTGAAGAACCAGCAGACCACTGTAAGGTAATAAGGTGGTTCTGCTGATTTTTTATTTATTTATATTTGTGATTTAAAAGTGATGCTGAAGGATTTGTTGTTCTTTTTGGCACTTTAAAAGTATATGGTTATTTTGGGCTTACGATTTTAACAGTTGAGTACATAAAAAACTTGTGATAATGAGTAAAATTCCAAAAGGAATGAATATTATATTCATGGGAAAGAATTCCCCCATAAAGCCAGCAATTAGTATGCCTAAAGGACCCGATATATAAGAGATACATTTGAATATACTGAAAGTCCTAGCTATCATTTCTTTTGGCGTGTTGATTTGTATAATTGTTGCATTTAAAATGGAAATAAAGCCATATGAAATACCAATAATAAAGGATGCTATATAGGGGAAAATTCCAATATTCAAACCTAGCAGAATTATTCCAGTACCTCCAAGCAGAAAACCCGATGAAAATAAAGTATTATTTGAAATATATTTTCGAATTTTAGTTAAAAGTACGCTACCTATAAGACTACCAAGAGCAATACCTACCATAAAAATAGAATATGAGGATGAATGATAGTTACTTTGGGAGAAATATGCTGGCATCAGAGAATCAATAGGTGCAGTAAACATATTTCCTAAAAATGTAACTAATAAAATCCCCAGAATGATTTTGGTGGTTACTACAAAAGCAAATCCATTTTTTACATTTATAAAAAAATTTTTAGATGAAGCAAAACCATATTCTGCATTATCTTTGATTTTAATTCCACTTAGGAATAGTATAGAAACAAAAAAGGTAATTGAATCTAATCCTATTGCGCCTGTTATTCCTATAAAACTTATAATTATGCCTGAACACATGTAAGAAAAAACCTGAATCATCTGTATAAACATATTCATCAAACTCCGAGCATTTAAAGTATCATCATCTGACACAATGTATGGTAGGATGGCATTTTGTGCAGGAATACTAAATGTACTAAAGAGGGTTTGAATAGTAACAAATAAAATCAAAAGTCCTGTATTTAGACGATCGGTGGAATACAAGAAGAATAAAATAATAAGGATGATTCCCTGGCCAAATGATGTTAAAATCAAAAGATTTTTTTTATTATGTTTATCTACGTAGGTTGCAGTAAAAATACTTAAAAAAGATAATATAATTTTTATGGCAAAAACATAACTCATAAGGAGGGTGGACTTCGTAATTTCAAAAATTAGTTGTGCCATTGCAATATCATCAATATAATCTCCGATAATGTTAATATTTGTAGCAAAGAAAAAATTTCTGAAATTTTTATTCTGTTTTAGTATTTGTAACATTTCTATCCTCCATATTAATTTCAATGCCTTCTAACAGTCCGGTGTTAATCGCTTTTTTCATATTACAAAAATCTTTTAATTTTTTTGAGATACTCATATTAGGATTATCGTATGTGTAAAGCCATAACCATTTGATGATTCGGCAATCTTCGTACCAGTCACAAGTTGTATTTTGACAAGGATTTGGACGATAACTGAGTTGTAATTTTTTAAACATATTTTCAGCAACGCTTTCAATATTATCTTTAGTTATACCAATGGAATTTTCTAAATCCAATTCGGATAAATAGTTTTTTTGATTATTTGCATATAATTCAGGAGATACGTATGGAAAAATGCGGATGGCTGCTTTACCATAATATTTAATGGCAATTTTCTTCACATTTTCATATAATGCTAATATTTCTTCAGGCGTAGGAGACTCAAATGCATGGTAAGTTAGTTCGGAATAAGAGGGTAACATGTGTATCTGTTCGTATACATAATCAGCTATATCAAATAAGCGATTAAAGGAATTGTTTTTTACGACCATAATAGCAGGCAATACTTGGACCTCTTCACAACTTAGAGATTTAATTTTTTCTAGAACTTCGTCTGTTTTAGGTGCTCCTTCAGATTGATCAAAGGGATTTTCTATTGATACTAAAAAAGCTTCAATATGAGAAGTTTTACTTTTTTCAATTATATCTTTTGTTAAGAGTCTACCATTGGTTAAAACGTATGATGAACAGCCAGTTTCATCATATAATTTTTGACTATATTGGAATAATTTATCACCTAACATTAACGGCTCTCCACCACTAAAACGTACTTGCAAATTTTGGTGATAGGTGGATTTGATATGTTTGATAAGTTTACAATAATTATCAAATAATTCAGGACACATATTAATGTCATATTTTTGACGATCTCGTGATGCATAGAAGTGACAATACGAGCAATTACAGTTACATTTTCCAGTAATTGTAATACTTAGTGCCCAGATATCGTTTTTTTCTAAAAAAGTCTTCATAGTTTTATTCCCCCATAATTGATTAGATGTCTATATCTCAAAAAAATATGTAAATATATTCATATACAGAAGAAACTCCCTACATTAAGGAGTTTCTTCTGTGATGAATAACTTTATAAATATAAATCAGTTGAATAGCCCATATAAACTGCGCCTTGCTGGTTTTTCATAAAGTTTTTTAATTTTTTTGCTTTCATTTCATTTCCCTCCTTTAAAGTTTTAATACTTTATCAATATACAGCGGTAATGAGAAGATGTCAATAGAAAATATAGGGAATGTATTGAAAAAGTAAAACAACTCAATTTGCAACGGAGTAGATATAAAGAAAAGATGTACAAAATAAATAAAAAACTTGAAATAAAAAATATGTTATTGTACAATATATAAAATGTTTCGGGAAGAAGGATGATTATGAAGTATCCAATGTATGTAGACTTTGCAATTACACCATATTGTAATTTGTCATGTAATTTTTGTTATGCAGAAGCAAATGAAAAAATAAAAAGTTCTAAACAGATATTAACCTTAGAAGAGATAAGAAAGATATTTACTGAATTTGATCAATTAGGAGTTATGAGAGTTGGGTTTGAAGGTGGGGAACCATTTTTAAGAGGTGACTGGTATGAAATTTTCAAGTTAGCAGATCAGCATTGCTTTAACTATTTTGTTAATACCAATGGAACTTTAATTGATGTAAATATTGCTAAGAAACTTAAAAATACAAATATTGATAAAGTCTGTGTAAGTCTTGATGGCTCAAATAGCAAAATTCATGATATGTCGAGAGGAAAAAATGGGACATTTGATTTAACGATACGCGGAATAAAAAATTTAATAAATGAAGGGTATAGTGGTTCAGTTGTCTGTACTCCCATAGGACTCATGTAAAACGTATTGAATATTCCGAGTGGTTTTCTATCAGCTGTCCGGTGATATGGAAATTACTTTTTAGATCCGCTTTTGTGCATACCGAATTATAATTTCCTCCGGACATTGGTAAAGACTGCTACGCACTGCAGATGCGGCAAGGTCTTGACCAATATCCCAGCAGAAATGTAAACGCAAAATAGCGAGTACCTTGATATTTTTAGGCGGCTGCTTTGCAACCACCGATATTTAAACTTTGCGGATCCCTGCTGGAAGTTTTTCTGACCAGGGCAGAAGATCTTCCAGAAAAGAACAATCCTTATCATTCATGAAAATTGCAAAAAGTTTTTGTAGGTTGTTGCACCTACATTTTTGGTCTGCAACTTTCTACATTTTTATTTTACAATAAACATTCCAAAACGCATTTGCGACCGCCGGAGAGCGCAAAATGCAGCATTCATCATCGTTAAATTTTGTGTCTGTTAACTAAATGTTAATCGTTAATATTTTTCAAAAAAGCAAGTACCCTCTCTAAAGCATCTGTCCCTCCGATCCAAATATCGGGCTGAAATCCCTTCCCTTCTGTGCACTCATCCTGGAATGATAATTGGTCTCCATATGATATCTCTATCTCCGAATTTGGTAAAATACATTTCATATTTGCATTCGATAAAAAGCAGCCTGAAGTATTTGTTCCGATAAACACCACATTCTTCAACGTGTTAAGATGTGAAATCAAGGATTCTGCCGCAGAAGCAGTGTTTCCATCCATCAGAACGATTAATTTCGTTTTATTCTTCTTTTGTTCCATTTTTCCTTCTGTAAAAATCCAACGATTCTTTGTGGGATCTACAGAAGATAATTCTGCTTCTAACTGTAAAAGTTCTTCCGGTGGAAAAAGAGCGTGCTTTTTTGCAGTTTGATATATCTCCATAAGTTCATGTATACCAATTTTACTTGATAATTTAAGCGTACTTAGCTGCGGAATTTGAGAGTCACCGGTAAAATTTTGAAACCATACATCAGGTCCCCAGTCTTGTCCGCCCATATTTCCACGTAAATCTAAGATGGCAAGATTTTGATCCGATATGATGTTAGCAGACTCGGTAAATTCTTCTATCGAATAATCTTTTGAATTTTTCTTGTACATGCGTTCCATAGTAATCACAGGAATCTTATCTATTGTCTGATACGAATAAGCATTTTCACTTTGATTGATCTGTGGCTTACTGCGAGAAACTTTAATTGGTGTTTTATATTCCTTATTGTCTGATTGAAAACCAACGTTTAATTGGATATGTGATTGTGTATCTAGAACTCCTAAATAGTAGCAAAGCTTTCCATCTGCATTGAGAGACGGTTTCACATAGTCTTCTACATCTTCATGATTATCAACAGATTTGATATACCATTTTTGACGACCGTCTTTCACATAATAGCCACGGGAATCCTGCTTTATTTCCATCGTATCATTATAATAAAAATCAGAATGAACTATTGGTGAATAACTATTAATTTTAAAATGACTGTCTTGAATAAAGTCTAAATTGGTACATAACATTTGAAACAGTTCCTCTCGTTTTATGTCTGTATCATACATTTCTATACTGGAAGTGATACGGTTTTCACGGTCGTTCCAAATATCTTCCGTTGCAAAATAGCTATAACCGGCATACGAATATTTTAAAACGTCAAAAAGAAACTGTACATCTTCGATCGCTGCTTCTGTTGGTATCGAATCTATATTTTTGCCCAGATCAGGATATTGCTCCAAAGCATTCGCAATATATTCTAGTTTCTGCTCAGGGATTCCTAACGCATGATCTAATGGTGTCATATATTGTTCCACATCGGATTTATGAACGGGATTCGAAATACTTTTTTCTGCATTATAAATAGCAAACAAATCATCAACAGACGTCGCTTGAAATGTTGAAAAATTAAACAGTATTAGAAAAAACAAGAAAAAAAGACAGATAATTAAGTGAAATAAATGCTTTTTTTTCATAAAATATCACACATCCTCCTTTGCTTTTTTAGTCAAAAGTGTTAGAATTCTCTAAAAGAAAAGAGATATTATAATAAATTTAGCACAATATGAACAAAGTTTCAAGGAAAGGTGGAACAGCGATGAAGGAGTCAAGATTTAATTTATTTTATCCAGCAAGATCAAATCCTAACAAAATATTAGCATATAATTCAAAATCAAATGCATTGGCTACGATAAATAAGGATGATTTTGACAGATTTAAGAAGTGTTCGCAAAAGGGTGTATATGACTTAGATGAGGAATTTTTAGAAAATTTAAAGAGAGGAAATTTTTTAATTGAAGATGATGTGGATGAATTGGATGTATTAAGATATCAGCAACAATCCACAAGATATAATAGTTCATATTTAGGTTTGACAATAGCACCAACCTTAGGTTGTAATTTTAGATGTGTTTACTGTTATGAAAAAGAACATGACGATATCCACTTTATGAGAGAAGATGTTCAGAAGGATTTACTAAGATTGATCGAAGAAAAGTGTAAAAAGCTGGATTTGTTATCCGTAGCCTGGTATGGTGGAGAACCATTATTGGCATTTGACTTGGTAAAAAGTTTGTCGAAAAAGTTTATAGAAATATGTGATAAGTATGGAGTTCGGTATCAAGCTAATATTATTACAAACGGATATTTGCTAAATAAAGAAATCGTAAAGGAACTTGAAGACATACATGTGAAGCATATTCAAGTCACAATAGATGGTCCAAAGGATATACATGATAAGCGAAGATTTTTAAAAGGTAAACAAGGAACTTTTGACAAGATTTTTAAAAATTTAAAAAATCTCTCAGAATATTCACCTAGTATATCATTACGTATAAACGTCGATAGAGAAAACTGTGATAGAGTAAATGAAATAGTTGATTTACTGGAAGAAAACAATTTGACTTTCGTAACCCCATATTTAGGTTATGTAGAGCCGACAAATGATATGTATGACAAAGAAAAATGTTTAACGATATCTGAATTTGCGGATATCGAATTTCAATTTTCAAAAAGATTGAATACTTTTTTGGAAAATATTAAATATCCCAATCGTGTTATAAATAATTGTTGTGCTGATTGTTCGAATTCTTTGGTTATTGATCCGGATGGCCATATATATAAATGCTGGTCTGATGTAGGAATAAGTGAGTACAGCATAGGTACTTTATTCGAAGTACAGAATGAAAAGAAACTCTATGAATATGGTCTGTATGATCCAACATTGGATGAAGTATGTAAAAACTGTACGATTCTTCCAATTTGTATGGGGGGATGTCCTAGGAGGCGAATTGATAATGTCGTAGAAAGGTGTTCCCCATATAAGTATAATTTAGAGGATTGTTTACAGGAAATATATGAAAGGAAGAATCAAGAAATGGCACAAAAATAGAGTGCTAATTCACTTAAGAAGAATGGCAATATATTTCATAGAAGCAATTCCCATATTTTAACGTTGGGTATGGTGTTGTAGGATACACGTTAAATGAAGAAATAATAGTTATAATATTAGGAGAGAGGTGAACAATTAAGGCTGTTATTTCCGTTTGTTACTTATGGGGACATGTATACACAGAATATCAGACAACGTTCATCGAAAGATGTTGGTATGAGAGCATACATAGATTAGAAAACATGTATAAGTGTATGAAAGGATGGAGTTTATGGAATATTTAATCAATCCAGTAGAAGTTGTAAATCCATTAGATTTGTGTATTGGTCATTGTGACTGCCAAGGCGTTTATACAGACGCGTGTGGTGTTAGAGACGTATGTGGCGTAAAATGTACAGAATTATGTGGAGGACAATTCTGTGCTCCGGCTAGAATGGATCCGATGTCTAATAAGTAGAATACTCATGTTGAACGATAGGGACAAGTTCCCTATCGTTCTTTTAAGGGATGAATTTAATGATAAAGTATATAAAAAAATATTTTAGAAAATATGCCCTGATGGTAGTGTTATACTCATGTTTAATGCTTATCTCATGGGGGATTTCTGTATTTTTACCATCTATTGTGGGTGGTTTTATTGATGTATTGGTATATAGTGATAGTGTTCAAGCTATAAGACAACGCATAATTATGTTTATGGGGGTATCAGTAGTTAGCATAATAAATGCATATTTTGTCAATATGTTTTCAGTTAAACTTCAGACAAAAATGGGAGTTAGCATGAGTTTTGATATTACAGAACATCTGAAGAAAATCCCATTTTTGAAAATAATAAAATATGATGCGATACTTTTGAATCAAAAAATCAACACAGATACTAATATATTGGTTAACTTTTTTTTGAACAATTATCTTAACTTTTTTTTAAAAATGATAACATTATTATGTTCTTTTGGCATTCTATATTTTATAGATAGAACAATTGCATTAATATTAATATGTTTTATACCAATTTATATTGTATTATTCTATTCATTGAAAAATAAATTATATACTTATAATTTAGAAATGAAGAATTCACAAAATATATTTTTTGCAAAGTTAACAGGACAGCTCATAAATGTAAAAAAAATAAAAATAGATGCGTCTTTTGAAGAAAATAAAAAGCGCGTTTTAGATGTATTTGACACTATGTTTAGAGATGTTGTTTCATTGTCAAGAATATCATATCTTGTATCAGGATTGGATAGTGTTTTGGCGACAATTGCAAATGCTTTGATTTTTTTATTTGGAGGATTAAAAGTACTAAAAGGGGAACTTAGTATTGGGGAATTTACTATTATTACAACGTATTTTAAGATGATGTTAAGTGTCATTTCCTACTATTTAAATATTGGTAAATCATTCCAAGATAGTAAAAGTTCATTTGAGAGAATACAAGAACTCTTAAATATTTCAGAAGAACTGAATGGGGAGGTCTTTTTAGAAAATATAGATAAAATTGAATTGAAAGATATAACATTTAAATATGGTGATAATCCAATATTGTCCAATTTTAATTATAGTTTAAAAAAAGGAAAAATTTATTATATTAAAGGACATAATGGTACGGGGAAGAGCACGTTGTTGAATATTATTATAGGATTGATAAAAGAATTTGAATCAGGGAGTGTTTATTATAATAATATTGATATGAAAGAACTTGACATTTATAAAATACGAAGAGAATTATTCTCTGTTGTTCCACAAGAATATATTTTAGAAGATGCAGAATTAGAAGAGATATTAAACAATATTACAGAAGCTAGAGAACTAAAAAGTAATCTTCAATATAAAGGAGTAATGGATGATGTACACAAGTTGATAAAAAAAATCAATATTAAGGTTTCAAAAAATGAAAAAAATACATATTCAGGAGGGGAAAATCAAAAATTATCTATTGTAAAAGCTATATTAAAGAAGTCAGAGGTTTTGATAATGGATGAACCTACATCAGCGTTAGATATAGAAGGCACAGAAATATTAAAAGAAATTTTGATGAAATTAAAAGTAGATAAGATAATTATACTGATTTCTCATGAGGAATCAATGGAAGAGATTAGTGATATGATTTTAGACTTGGATAAAATAAAAAATAATTTTTAGTATATCGAAAACTATAAAGTAAGTGCAAAATATTGCTACGCTACCTATGAATTACGCTTGCACCAAAATGATAGATGCAAGCGTTTTACATTTCATATTAAGCGCTTCGCAATTCCTGTTAATCATCCGTTGCGTTTCTACAGATTTCAAGAAAATCTGGCTTAGCTCGTTCTTTTAATTCAGCTGTAAAGTTTTCATTTAGTAATTCGACATATGAAAAGGATCTGCCAAGCAATTTTTCGATATATTGTTGAGTATATTTTCTATCGTCCTCTTCTAACATTACAGTTCCTGTATATATTTCTAATACTGCAGCTTCTCTCTTTGTCATTGAAAAAATTTCCGCCCTATTAAATAGTGTCCGTTAGTTAGTTTTATCCATTTTAGGATTATCATAAATTTTGACTAACAAAATATGCTAATATCTGAATTTTATGTCCATATGTTTTTTTCAGCATTGTAACAATGTACTTTTTTGTTCCTGTCAATTTTTTCCAAATCAGAATCAAAGGTGTAAAATTCTATATGTTCTTTTAAACAGTAATCATAATATAAACAATCGTTAATGTCAGCCAGATCTAAACGCTGAATTAAAGGTTCTATTTCATAATTTCCTATATTTTGTAACGTGGCAAAATGATGGACGTCATGTATGACAGTTTCGCATAATCTTTTTGTATTTTGAAATTCCTGCAGTTTGCGGAAGTCCTTCAAATTTCCAACCCCTGAGAGCTGTTTGCTTTTTCGCTCTTTACTGACACTTTTCATCATGACTTTTTCAATGGCAGAAACTAATTCAATCAGCTGTTCTTTGCAGGTTACAATTGTTTGATTGTTTGCAATGATGTTTCCTAACAACTCTGATGCAGCTTTTGCCTGCTGAATCTCGTGGGATTTTACTGGTGTTCTTACTCCGAGTAATTCTATCCATATACAAGTGTCTAAGAAAATCATTCGTCTAAGTCCTCTCTTTTCATCAATGCACCATCTTTTACCAGTTTGATTTTTTGAATGATTGAGTCATTCGCATTTTTTATTCCGATATATTGCATAACATCATTTCCACGTTCTAATATTAAATCACCGATAATCGGATTCAAAAACGCAGTAATTACATAATCAACACCAGTAAAGTCTAAAATTACTTTTGCCCCGTGATCTAAATGTTCGGAAATATCCTTTTGACATTTTTTACCATCTTTATAGGTCTTTATTTTTACTAAAATAGTTTCCATTTTTATATTCCTCCTAAATTTGATCCAAATTCATGCTCATAAATTCTTTCCGATCTTCATCATATAAAAAAGCCCTTGAGGTATCAAACAACGGGATTTTCATAGAAATAGATGTACCGCTTAGCGTTCCTTTTGCATATAATATGTTTTGTTTTGACCCTTTTAATGCAAAAATTACGTTTCCAGAAAAAATAAGAAGTTCTCCATTTGCTTTACTCACATAGTTTACCAGTGTAGGTAGCCCATAACCACCGGAGCCTAAACGTGTTGTATTTCCGATACCCATAGCCCAGCGAATACTTTCCGTTGCTTCAATCGTTTGCCCGTATTTTTCCTGATAGTATTTTTGTACGTTATGAACAATAGTCTTTCCGTAATCAGTTACATTTATAATCAGATAGACATCGTCATTATGCCATTCTATGTCATACATAAAAAATACCTTATTTTCGCTGCTGTGATTGAATGCATTAGAAAAAATCTCTCCGATGGTTGTGATTAAAAATTCTTTTGCATTCTCAAACATAAGATTATGGCTGCCGATAAATTCACCTAATATATGGACAGTTTGGCTGACCGCTTTATCATCCCGAATACAGTAACATTGTTGTGTTTGACTGAGAGAGTCCTTTGTAATATCAATTTTTTCGAATTGTTTTCCATCTGAATGAGATACTGTTTCGTGGAAAATTTGAAGTAAATTGTTTTTTGCAAAAACAGTTTTTGTCTGGGCAAGGAACAGCAAGGTATTTAATAAATATGCAGTACACATCTTATTATAATTGATAGGATCAGTACCGCAATCGATCAATATTTTTTCATAGCTACTTTTTTCTACTTGTTCTAGTAACTCTGTTATATTATTCAGAAAAGCAAAGTTGTATTGTATTTTGGAAGGAATTGTTACAAATAGGCTTTTCTCTTTTGGTCTTTCATCATATAAAAACATGTTGTCCCCCCCTATACTTTTAATCATTGTATCACATTTATTGCTCTTATGGGAAAAATATTAAAAATTTACCCAAATAGCTTTTATCCAACAGAATAGATGTCTTTTATGTCGGGCACAAAATGTCATGCTGAGAATAGATGTAAAAATTACCGTTTTGTTACCGTTAGAAGTTATGAAAGAATTAGAATTTTTAAGTGTTTGGAAAAAAGTATGAAAATTTTGTGATTTTTCGATATTTTTCTTTAAGAAGTGGCTTTCCTTTATGAAAGGGAGAAGCCATTTTTTAATTACTGCAGTCTGCAGAAGGGAGGTGATCCGAATGGAATTATCTCCTAAACAAAAACAGCAGGTACAAATGAAATTTGCCAGCTATTGCAAAAAGACTATCAAAGGGGAAGCAAAGCATTACTGGCGGGAACTGACGAGACAGAAATCGAAAGAAAGTCTGTTTTCAGAACTGACCAGACAAGAGTTGGAGCAATTATATTCTATGGATGATTATTGTTTCGACAGAAGATACTTCCCGGTTATGGGAAAGGCAGTGGAGGTTCATGATCGGCAGATCGCAGAAGCTTTCCAAAAACTGTCGGAAAAGAAACGGGAAATTTTGTTGATGTTGTATTTTTTGGATATGACAGAGACAGAAATTGCATCTTATCTACATTTGGTACAGAGTACGATCCACTATCATAAGAAAGTTTCTTTAAACCGGATGAGACAAATTTTGGAGGAAATGGATGAAGAATGAAAAGAAAGCATTGCCGTATGAAATCATCATGTCAGCAATTTCCGGTGATGCGCAATCTGTCAATTATGTTTTGGAGTATTATGCCCCCTACATAGAGGAATTGTGCAAACGAAAAATCAAATTGGCAGATGGAAGAGAGCGTGACCAAGTGGATGAGTTCATGAAGTTAAGAATTCGGGCAAAATTGATCGAGAAGATCGTGAACTTTAAGATCCTTTTAGAATAACTGATTTTATCCGTTCCCTTTCCGGAGAAATCAGAGAATAGCACATTGAAAATAGAATATCGTTACATCCAGCAGGACGTATGGAACAGATGAGCTGAGTTGCAGGTACGCTGAGATCGCTTTTATGACTTTATGACACGGTGTCACAAAGTACAAAACATACAATTGTATGTGGAAAAGCAGGAGCGGGAACAATCCATGCAGCAAATAGGAAGTAGGGAACCTATAGCCAAGACTCTGTTTCTGGATAATGATACTTCCGGATAGAAATTCGGTCTGAAGAAGATGGTGCAATTCCAATGTGTCCTGTTATCCCTGACAGGAACCTGCGGGATGAAAAAAGAATGTGACACGATAGAGAAATGATAACAATTCGTGCGTTATAGAAATACTGAGAAAGAAGGAAAATTAAATGGAGATGACATTTGAAAATGATGGAAAAATAGAAAATGAGAAGAGAACAGAAATGCAGAAAGAACGGATGCAAAGTTATCAAGAAAAAATTAATGCATTAAAAGTGAAAGCAAAAGAGGGGGAAAACTAATATGTATTCAGAATTTACAGAATACGTCAAAAATAACATTCGGGAATATCTGCCAGAATCTTATGCCAATGCAAAAATTCAGATCCAGCAGACAATCAAAGGAAATGACCAGGTGTTAGACAGCTTGACGGTTCAAAGAGAAGGAGAAGATTTTGCCGTGGCTATTCATCTGAACAGTCTGGAACAGGAATATCAGAATGGAGAATCCATGCATGAGATTATGAATCAGGTTGCAGATCAATGTCTACAGGGAGAAGAACTACCGTTTCATAGGAGCGAATTCCTTGAGTATGATTTGGTGAAAGATCATGTAACAATCAAGATGTGCGATCCGGAAAATAATGTGAAATATTTGGAACAGTATGCACATAAAAACTGTGGTACACTGACAGCTTTATACAATGTTACATTAGAACAAAATGGGTTTGGCACAGCAAGTATGCCAATCAGTAACGATCATCTGAAAATGTGGGGGATTTCTGTAGAACAACTACACCAGGATGCACTTCTGGCAGATCGTAATCGAGGGTATAGCCTATATGGTTTGGAAGATTTGGTATATTCTATGGCGTTTGAACATGAACCGAAAAATCTACTTTTAAGCACAGATGTGGTAAATGCTTCCGAAAAAGGGCCGTATGTATTGACCAATACCAGTAGAATAAATGGGGCTAATGCACTGGTACAGGAAGAACTGTTGGCACAAGTGGGAGATGTTTTAGGAGGAGATTATTATGTTCTTCCATCTTCTACGCATGAATTGATTCTGATACAAGATGATGGATCTATATCAAAAGAAGCCATGGAACAGATGGTGACAGAAATTAACTCAACACAGGTACCAAAAAAAGATTTGCTTTCCAATAAGGTGCAGTTTTATGATTCCCGTCAGAAGCAGCTGCGTTTAGATAAGAACGAAGTAGCAAAAGAAAAGATTGCAGAACAGGGAAAAGGAATGGCTGAAAGAAAGGTAAGGAGAAATATCAAGGAACCCAAGAAATTTCCGCATAAATTATGAGAAAGATTTTGGATGAAAAGTGGTAAAAGATGATTTCCAGAAAATTGCAGATGTAAAATATAGAAATAATAAAGAAACTTTATGACACGGTGTCATAAAGAAGAAACAGAAAATTCTTGAGTAAATCTCAGAGTAGGTTGTTTCAGTGAAAGTAAAATAATGAATACGTATGAAAGAACAGGCGTTTAAACAGGAAAGAGCTATAACAACAAGAGGAGATTCTTATGCAAAGTAATGTAAATAAGAATGAATTTATACGATATGATGAAGGAGCTAAAAGATATTCTATGTGTAAGCACACTTTTATGAAGTTAGCTCAGGAAGCTCATGCAGTATATAAAATTAATCGGTTGACGTTGGTAAACACCCGGGTATTTGAAGAATATTTAGAATCATTTAGGGTATAACAAAAATTAAGACTATGGGAAAGATAGAAAATGTATATCAAAAAATAATTGACTTTTTGATATACACTATGTATAATGGAAGTAGATTATGAAGCGGAGGTGATACGGTTGGCTAAGACCGGGAGACCAAGGTTAGAAAATCCTAGAAGTGAGGGCGTTTTTATACGGCTGACAAAGGATGAGCATGCGGAAGTTGTAAAGTATGCCAGAGAACATAATCTAACCATAACAAAAACTTTAGTTGATGGATTTAAAGCATTACAAGAAAAACAAAAATAGTATGTGATAGCTAGCATGATATCTTTTCCATGTATGGAAAGGTGGATGCCAAGTGTCAACAAAATCAAGAAAAGATAATAAGGGCCGGGTTTTGCGACCGGGGGAGAGCCAAAGAAAGGATGATAAAAGGTACATTTACCAGTATACAGATCCGAATGGAATAAGAAGGGTTATTTATGCGGTAGATTTGTTAGAATTAAGAGAAAAAGAGAAAAAAGTAATTCGGGATCAGTTGGATGGATTAGATACTTATGTATCTGGTAAAGCGACATTAAACGAAGTGTTTGATCGATATATGGCGACAAAATATGATTTGAAACCTCAAACCAGAGTTTCTTACAAATATATGTACGATCATTTTGTGAGGGATAATTTTGGGAATCGGCGTATCGGGAATATTAAGTATTCGGATGTAAAGCTTTATTACTACCATTTAATAAATGAAAAAGGATTTAAGCCGGTGACAATTGATAATATTCATACATTACTTCACCCGACATTTAGAATGGCAGTAAGAGATGGAATTATACGAGTCAATCCAGCAGAAGGCGTTATGGCAGAAATTAAAAGAAGTAACAGCTGGGATAAAGGTACCCGACATGCTTTGACAAGAGAGCAACAAAAAGCATTTATGGAATATACAGCAAATAGTCCGATATATAGTCATTGGTTACCATTATTTACAGTTCTATTTGGAACGGGATGTAGAATCGGGGAAGTGATAGGATTGAGATGGGATGACTTAGATTATGAAAATCGTGAGATTAGTATTAACCATGCGGTTATATATCGAGTAATGGAAAATGGAAAAGCTGAATTTCATGTATCAACACCGAAAACAAAAGCTGGAAAGCGAAAAATTCCTATGATGGAGGCTGTTTATCAAGCATTTAGGGATGAGTATGAAGCACAAAAAGAGAGTGGGTTTAATATAGAGATATGTGATGGAATGAGTGGATTTGTATTTGCAAATCGAAACGGCGGATTACATAATCCGGCAAATATCAATCGAGCAATCCGAAGAATTTATGAAGCTTACAATGCAGAGGAGATTATAAAAGCGAAGAAAGAGAAACGGGTGCCTATATTGATTCCACATTTTTCCTGTCATCATATGCGACATACTTTTTGTACAAGGCTTTGCGAGGTGGAAGAAAATATAAAAGTAGCACAAGATATTATGGGACATGCGGATGTTAGTACTACTCTTAATATTTATGCAGAAGCAAGTGACACAGCCAAGCTGCAGGCAGTGAATAATATGCAGAAAATATTTGATATTTTCTAGAATGGTTTTTATAGAAGATGGAAAATAAAAATTGACATTAAATTGTTAAAGAGACATCAATTTGACATCAAATTAATGGGGTTTGATGGACAAATATGGATCATGTTAAAGAGCATAAAATAATAAAAAGTGATTTAAAGGCATAAGCTGGATTTCTATGGATTAAGTGAATTAAAATTCCCGACAATGAAAACGCTTGGCGGAAAAGACCAGTAAAATCAAGGGTTTGCGGACTTAAAGACAGTATGGTACGACAAGAGTACGACAAAATAAACTCTCTTAACGGGTTAAAATAAATGATTTTAAATTAAACTCGTGTCAGTTCAAGTTAATATTTTGTACGATAAGGACATTTTTCTAAAAGAAAATTTTAGGGAAGTGTCCTTTTGTTATGGTCAAAACAAAATAAGAAATGGAGGAAATGAACATGAGTAGTACAGCGTTAGGAGCAGAGAAAGCGATTATTTTTATCAGTGATGCACATGAAAAATTCTACTATGAAAAATTGAAAGAGGTCAGGTATCAGGACGTGTACCACAAAGCGCTTGTATATTGTCTTGGTATCAGCGATGACACAAGAAGAAATATCAACAGCATTTATAACTTTAAGACAGGCTGTGTAAAAACGGAGTGCCTGCACGAAGGCTGGCAGACCAGCGGGAGCTTAAAAGTAGTCAGGATGGCGTTTAACCTTTACTGCAATGGTACGCCGAGTGTCCTTGACTATGATGATGCGGAGGAACAGGTGGACGAGTGCAGACGGTACACAGTGGAAGAACTGTTCTGCTGTGCCTATGCGCCTTATTTTTGGCAGGCGGTACAGATTCGTTATCCGGAATATGTAACATATAACCACAACTTGTACGCCATGCTTGGAGGACGGGATTGATGTTAAAAGTCAGGCTTATGGGAACGAAGAACGATATTAAGTGGTTCGGGAAGATTTTACAGCGTAACCCGAAAATCGAGGTGACGGAGTTTTCCGATATGTTCCCAAACAAAGGGACAAAGAAATATTACAGGACTTATGTGGAAGTCAGGAAAAGCAACGTAAAAGAAAATTAGTAGAAGCAAAGGAGAATCATCATGTGTAAAATAATCGCAATCGCAAACCAGAAAGGCGGTGTGGGCAAGACCACCACCACAAGCAATTTAGGAATCGGGCTGGCAAAACAGGGAAAGAAAGTGCTTCTGATTGATGCGGACGCACAGGGCAGTCTGACCGCAAGTTTAGGCTTTACAGAGCCGGACAGTCTGGAAATCACGCTTGCAACCATTATGGGGAACTTAATCAATGACGGGGAAGTAGAGCCGGGGGAAGGTATCCTCCACCATGAGGAAGGGATAGACTTAATGCCGGGGAACATTGAGCTTTCCGGTCTGGAGGTTTCCCTTGTGAATGTGATGAGCCGGGAAACGGTACTCCGGTCATACATAGAGATTGTCCGGGAGAGTTACGATTATATTTTAATTGATTGTATGCCTTCTCTCGGCATGATTACCATAAACGCCTTTGCCTGCGCCGACAGTATCCTGATACCTGTACAGGCGGCATACCTGCCCGTCAAAGGCTTGCAGCAGCTTATTAAGACGGTGGGAAAGGTAAAGCGGCAGATTAACCCGAAGCTGGAGATTGAAGGGATCCTGCTTACAATGGTGGACAGCCGAACGAACTACGCAAAGGACATCAGCGCCATGCTGAAGGAAGCCTATGGAAGCCGGGTGAGGATATTTGCCAATGTCATTCCCATTTCCGTCCGGGCGGCGGAGATTTCAGCGGAGGGCGTCAGCATCTACAAGCATGATCCAAAGGGGAAAGTGGCGTCAGCTTACGATTCTCTGACAAAGGAGGTGCTTGCAGATGGGCAGTAACGCAAAACCAAGAAGCGCATCAAAGGTTGCTCTGGAAAGTTTTGATGATTTGTTCGGTGGAAATACCGCACAGGAAAATGGGATAGAGCAGATTATCAATGCGTCACTGGCAGAGCTTTACACGTTCAAAGACCACCCGTTCCGGGTGGAGGACGATGAGAAGATGGAGGAAACAACCGAGAGTATCCGCCAGTATGGGGTGCTTGTGCCGGGGATTGCAAGACCGAGGGCGGGTGGAGGCTATGAAATCATAGCCGGACACCGCCGCAAACGTGGCTCGGAGCTTGCCGGAAAGACGGAGATGCCTGTGGTTGTCCGCAACTACACCGATGATGAAGCTACGATAATCATGGTGGATTCCAATATCCAGCGGGAGGACATCTTGCCAAGCGAAAAGGCAAAAGCCTATAAGATGAAATATGAAGCTATGAAGCATCAGGGGAAAAAGTCAGGCAGAAACACACTTGATGAGGTTGGGGAAGCTGCCGGGGAGAACGCTAAAAAAGTACAGCGGTATATCTGGCTTTCCCGGCTGTCTGATAAACTTCTTACTATGGTGGACGGTAAAAAGCTCGGTTTCTCACAGGGCGTTGACATTTCCTTTCTGGCGGAGGAAGCGCAGCAGTGGGTGCAGGCAGTCATAGAGGAACAAGGCTGTAACGTCAGCATGGCGCAGTCTGCAAAAATCAAGGAATATGGCAAGACTGGGGAACTTACCCTTGCAATGGTGCGCCTGATACTGACGGAGGAAAAGCCAAAGGAACGGAAGGTAACACTGAAAGCGGACAAAATCAGTGAATATTTTGCGGAGGACTGCAGCAGTGAGGAAATAGAGGGCATCATCATTCAGCTATTGGATGAATGGAAGAAAAGACAATAGAGGGGAGGTGCATCAGCGTGGATGGCACGATAAAATTTGACTATTATTATGGCATCGAAGCGGAACAGTTTTCCTTTTACCGGGTTCCGAGGCTGCTGATAAAAGACGCAAGGTTTAAAGAGTTGTCCAGTGATGCAAAGCTCCTTTATGGTCTGATGCTTGACAGGCTGGCATTGTCAATCAAGAATGGCTGGCTTGACGAAGAAAACAGGGTGTATATCCATTACACGCTGGATAACATAATGGAGGATTTGGGATGCGCAAGGGAAAAATGCGCAAAGGTGATTGCGGAGCTTGACAGCAAAAAGGGGATTGGTCTGATCGAGAAGAAAAGGCAGGGATTGGGCAAGCCGGACATTATCTATGTGAAGAATTTTGCAACACTGGATGCCGGAAAAGAACCGGGCAGAGAGCCAGAAAAGCCTGATAATGCTGACAGCTTTGCAGAAGTTCGGAAACCGAACTTCAAGAGGTTCGATAATCAAACTTCAAGAAGTTCGGAAATCGAACTTCAAGAGATTCGGAAACCGAACTTGCAGGAGTTCGGAAATCAAACTTCAAGAGGTTCGGAAACCGAACTTGCGGAAGTTCGGGAATCGAACCCTAATTATAACAATACTAATTATACTGATCTGAGTTATACCAATCCTATCAATCAATCGGATAGGGAAACAGAAAAACAGGAACCGGGCAAGCCGGATAATGGTATGATTGATGTGATGGATAATGCCACTGCCTATATGGAAATCATCAAGGGAAACATTGAATACGAGCATCACATGAAATATGGGGACTGGCAGGATAAGGGGCTGTATGAGGAACTGTATGAGGTTATCTGCGAGATTGTGTGCGTGAAGCGTAAGACGGTAAAGGTCAACGGGGAAGATTACCCTTATGAGCTTGTAAAATCAAAGTTCCTGAAGCTGAACAGCTCCCATTTGGAGTATGTTATTGGGTGCATGAGAGAAACCACAACCAAGATAGCCAACATCAGGGCGTACATGGTGACTGCCCTCTACAATGCGCCTAACACCATGAACCATTATTACCAGCAGTTGGTGCAGCATGATATGTATGGCGGCGGTTGGGAGGAAAAAGGGATGTTCCAGCCCAAAGCGGAAGGAGATGGATAAATGGAATCCATGAGGGATATTGACCGGGTAATGGAACGGGAGATTGCAAAGGGGAGCTGCCCGTTAAAGTTTGTGAGGATAGAATTTGGCAGTTCCCCTTATCAGGAGATTGCGTCAGGGGAAAAGCTGCTGGAGGTGCTGTCCTATCTGCTTCGGACAGGCGATTATGGCAGGTTTGCCGGGAAAGGGACAGGGAATAATGTTTACATGGACATCAAAGGCAGGAAACCGGCTTTTAAGCGTACCTGTTCCTTTATTGACCGGAATACCCTCTTTTCCGCAATCCGCAGATACGGAAAGAAAATAAAGCCGGATTTTGACGGGCATACTTATCTGGAAACAGTGCAGTGCTTCTTTGAACTGCGGAAGGGGAACAGGATAAATACAGGGTGACATATGACGGGCAGGAAACATTTGCTTTCCCTATGTCGGATAAATATATCCTCGGACTTTACACGCACTGTATCTCGGCAAGGCGGGCGGCATCGGCGGATATGGGTATTCCCGGCACAGGCTTTTCAGAAACAGAACAGGGGATTGCAAGCCTTGAGGGTGTGCGTGACGTGCTGTTCCAGTGCCTTTTGTTTGACACGATAAAATGCGGGGAAGGCGTGTTATATGCTGACCTCTGCACGATTTACTGTTTAAAAGAGAATAAATAGCTTTTGGACTTTTTGTCCAGAAGTGGATCAGGAGGGTGCGCTATGGCAGAAATATTTATTACGGAAGAACAGCGGGCGAAGTGCCGGAAGGTGGCGGATGCGTTCGCAGAGCTGTATGAGATGACGGATGTGATGGTGGCGGATGCCGGGAGATTTGGTTTTGTCCGTCTGCAATGGTTCAGTGAGGGCGAGGGGTTTGATTCGGCAATGGCATTTTCGGATTGTCTGGAGCTGTTTGAGGAACTCTGGCGGATATGGTATGAACATGAGGTTTTAACGCCTGTTTTGGGTACGCCGCTTGCGGAGCTTGACTATGATGAGATATTCCAGACGCTTTCCAAAGACAGGCAGGAGGAAATCTTGGAAAAGAAGAAATATTTCATTTCCCGGTGTGAAGATGCTTTCGGTTAGGCGGCAGATATTTTTTACAATTCCGGGGCGTTTTCTGTTAAAATAGACCATATCAGGATAAAGGCAGGAGTGGTGTGTTTGGGAAACAGGAAGCGCCTGAAAAGGGCAGACAGGACATATAAAGACTTAAAGCAGAAGCAGAAAGCTAAAATAGCAGACTGTATGTTTGAAAAGACCTGTGATTATTACAGGGAGCATGATAAGCTGCCGGAAGGAGAGGACAGTGAAAAAATTGCGGGGCAAATCTACCAGAGGGTAAAGGGAATAGCAGAAAAGGCTTCCTTTGATGAAGTATACCGCCTGTATCTTTACCGTCTGCCACGTTATGAAGCGAGGATTGCGGAGAATGGACTTCCGGAAAGGAAAGAGAAAAAGAAAGAAGATGCAGACAAGCCGAAAACCAAGAAAAAGGGCATGAGCAAAAAAGTATGCCCGAACTGCGGAAGGAAGATGAAGCAGCAGTTTATCGGCTTGCAGCATTGTAAATGCGGCATAAGCTGGAAAAAGGACATCGGATATTTTGAGCGTACCGGGGATATGGTTTTTGCTTTGGAACGCAGGAAGGTAGGGAAAAAGACAAAGCAGTGTCCGGTGATCCGGTACAGATAATAAATATCAGAAACAGCGTAAGGGCAGTTATAGACCGTAAACAGCGGTTTGTAGCTGCCCTTTTTGCGTTTATAAAACTTTTGGACAAAAAGTCCAGAAGCGGAAAGGAGAAAGAAGGAAAATGAAACACAAAAAAGTAGCAGCAGCCCTTTCTGCGGCTGTGGCAGGCGCAGCGGTATTAGGCGGAATCCATTATGTGTCAGGGAAAAGGAAACCCAAAGAGGGGCAGGAGCCGGACATACAGGAGGAAGGATTGACGGAGGGGCAGGTGCGGGAGTGCTTTCTGCGGCTGTTCCGGCTGTATGAGGACAGCGAGTTTGATGACCTTGCGGAGCTTTTGGGCGATGGAAGCGAGCCGAGAGAATATGCAGCGGACAACTATTCCAGCCAGTTATTCCCTTATATCAAAAAAAGCATGAAAGAAGTGATGATGATGGAGGGGGATGACGGTACGGGGAACGAACCGTTTGACATGACAGATGTGCTTTTCTGTTATCCAGCCTGTATGATTGCCTGTGAAATAAAGGAATTTTTTTCAGACAGGTTCGTGCTGTGCCTTGAAAATGAGATATGGATTCTGGAAAACGGGGAGTTTGCATCTGTCCACTGTGTCAGTATTGGAAAAGAGGGCGGGCGGCTTACCTACCGCTTTCTGGATACCTATATCAAAAATCCGGGGGATATTCCAATCTGTTTTGATGACTTGGAATCCGGGTTTATACAGATTATCAAAGCGTTGGAAGAAGGGAGGAAGCCGGAACTGCCATAATCCGGTCAGGAGAGTTTATGAAATATCTGCTGCACAGGCTGTACGTCCCACCCTGACGGGGGTACAGCAATAAAGAAAGAAGGAGGAGAACCATGCAGGAGGAAGTGACACAGAAAACGATTGCCCTTGTATTCAAATCTTCCCGGCTGACTGCCGACGTGCTGAAAAAGGCTATGAAGATGTATCTGGAACACCGGAAACAGGGAAAGCAGATGCCGCATGGGAAAATATCAGTGAAAGAGCTGGTCGGTCAGGGTATGGGCGCTTCGAGCATTGAGGTGACGGATAACAATATCAAGTCCTTTGAGAGAGTGGCAAAGAAATATAATGTGCAGTTTGCTGTGAAGAAGGACAAGACAGAAAAGCCGCCGAAGCACATCGTATTATTCAAGGGCAAGGATGCCGATGTGATAACACAGGCATTTAAGGAGTTTGTAAAAGTTAATGAGAAAAAGCATAACCGTATCTCTGTAAAGGAGAAACTGGCAGAGTTCCGGGAGCAGTTAGGCAAGGACAAGAACCGGGAGAGGGCAAGGGAACATTTAAAGGACAGGGGGCAGTCATTATGAGTAAAATCGTAGACGGCATCGCCAAAGACTTAAAATCAATCCCTGAAAAGCTCAAGGCAAAGACGGGGAATGTTGACAAAAAGAAACTTCTCCTTATGAATCTCCCCTATGTGCTTGCCGGGTATTTCTGCGACAAAATAGCGTGGCTGTGGCGGGTATCGCCGGGGCAGGATGCTTCCGCAAAGATGATGGCGGTCATGGAGGATTTATTTTCCAACCCGTTACCAAGTTTCCACCCAAGAGATTTGCTGATAGGGGCAGGATGCGGCATTGCGCTCCGCCTTGTGGTGTATTTCAAAGCCAAAAACGCCAAGAAGTTCCGGCATGGCATGGAGTATGGTTCTGCGAGGTGGGGGACAGCAAAAGACATAGAGCCTTATGTCGATCCGGTATTTGAGAACAATGTGTTGCTGACAGAAACGGAAAGGCTGATGATGTCCGGCAGACCAAAACAGCCGAAGTATGCGAGGAATAAAAATATCCTTGTTATCGGCGGCTCCGGTTCGGGCAAGACGAGATTTTTTGTAAAACCGAACCTTATGCAGATGCACTCATCATATGTTGTCACCGATCCGAAGGGTACAGTATTAGTAGAGTGCGGAAAAATGCTCTTAAAGAACAATTACAGGGTAAAAGTGCTGAATACCATTAACTTCAAGAAGTCCATGCATTACAATCCTCTCGTTTATATCCGGAGCGAGAAGGACATTTTGAAACTCGTAAACACAATCATTTTAAACACCAAAGGGGAGGGGCAGCAATCCGGCGAGGATTTTTGGGTGAAAGCCGAAAAGCTCTATTATACCGCACTGATCGGATACATCTGGTATGAGTGTGTGGAGGAAGAACAGAATTTCACTACCCTGCTTGACATGATAAACGCCAGTGAAGCGAGGGAGGATGACGAGGAATTTAAGAATCCTGTGGATTTGATGTTCGATGAGCTGGAGGAAAGAGAGCCGGAGCATTTTGCAGTAAAGCAGTATAAAAAATACAAACTGGCGGCGGGCAAGACAGCGAAAAGCATCTTAATTAGCTGTGGCGCACGTTTAGCCCCCTTTGACATCAAGGAACTGCGTGACCTGACAAGCTATGACGAGTTGGGGCTTGATATGTTAGGGGATGAAAAGACAGCATTGTTTGTCATTATCTCCGATACGGATGATACGTTCAACTTTATTGTGTCAATCATGTACACGCAGCTTTTCAATCTGCTCTGTGACAGGGCGGATGATGTGTATCATGGCAGGCTGCCCGTCCATGTGCGCTGCTTACTCGATGAGTTTGCAAACATCGGGCAGATACCAAAGTTTGAGAAGCTGATTGCCACAATCCGGAGCCGGGAAATATCAGCTTCCATTATCTTGCAGTCGAAGTCGCAGCTCAAAGCGATTTATAAGGATAACGCCGACACCATTGAAGGGAATTGTGATACCACCTTATTCCTCGGAGGGAAGGAAAAGACCACCTTAAAAGAGATGGCGGAAATTTTGGGTAAGGAAACGATAGACCTTTACAATACCTCTGACACAAGGGGTACGTCGCAGTCCTACGGTTTAAATTATCAAAAGACCGGGAAAGAGCTTATGAGCCAAGATGAGATTGCAGTCATGGACGGAGGGAAGTGCATCATGCAGCTTAGAGGGGTAAGACCTTTCTTCTCCAATAAGTTTGACATTACAAAGCACAGGCAGTACCGCCTTCTGTCCGATTTTGATGACAAGAACGCCTTAGACATCGAAAAATATGTAAAGAACCTGTGCAAAGCGAAAGTCAGGGACAATGACACCGTTGATGAGGTGGAGGATGCGGGCGTGATTGAAGCATGACAACTGAATATTGAAAAACTGAATATGGAACCCGTCAACCAGCTACAAAACTTTTGGACAAAAAGTCCAGAAGTGGAACGGAGTTTTGAATGTACTTGGGAAAGGACAAAAACAAAGCGCCCGGCACAGCCAATCGCCAAACTGAATGTGCCGGATGCCCGCAGGGTTCTTCCTAAAGGATTGCCCTGTCTTTATCTTACCATAAGGCAGGGCATTTTAACACGAAAAACTCTTTCAGAAACCAGACAAAATAATTTTTGAGAAAGAAAGAGGTAGAAACATGGCATTTTTTACAACAGCGGTAACAGGATTAAAGACAGTCGTAACAGCAATCGGCGCAGGCGTGGGCGTATGGGGCGTCATCAATTTGCTCGAAGGATATGGGAATGATAATCCGGGTGCAAAATCACAGGGAATCAAGCAGCTTATGAGTGGAGGGGGCATTATCATTGTGGCGCAGACGGTGATCCCACAGCTTTCCAGCCTGTTTTCATAAGATAAATGGGCGGCATCATAGACAAAATCACTGATTTCATAAAGGAGATGCTGCAGGGGTGGGTGCTTAGCAACCTTGATACCATGTTCTCCGATGTCAATGATAAGGTCGGGACGATTGCGGGGGAGGTCAGCAAGACACCCAGCACATGGAACTCCGGCATATTCAGCATGATACGGACGCTTTCGGAGAACGTGGTAGTGCCCATAGCAGGCATGATAATCAGTTTTGTGCTGATCTATGAGCTGATAACAATGGTAATCGACAAAAACAATATGCATGACTTTGATACAAGCCTGTTTTTCCGTTTTTTATTTAAGGCTTGTATCGCTGTCATGCTGCTTTCCAAGACCTTTGATATAGTCATGGCGGTGTTTGACGTGGGAAGCCATGTGGTGACACAGGCGGCAGCATCAATCTCCGGTTCAACGAGCCTTGACGTTCAGGCTACCCTTACAACCATGTTCAACAACCAGATTGACACGATGGGGATAGGGGAGCTTATCGGTCTTGGTCTGGAAACTATGGTAATCAGCTTATGTATGAAAATCATGTCCGTCCTCATCACCGTCATTCTATATGGGCGCATGATTGAAATATACCTTTATGTGTCAGTTGCGCCAATCCCGGCAGCGACAGTTACCAACCGGGAATGGGGCACAATCGGGACAAATTACTTAAAAGGGCTTGTCGCACTTGCTTTTCAGGGGTTCTTTATCATGGTGTGCGTGGCGATCTATGCTGTGCTTGTGGCGAGCGTCGCAGTGGCGGGCAACCTTCACAGCGCATTGTGGTCGGTGGCGGCATATACCGTAATCCTCTGTTTCAGCTTATTTAAGACAGGCTCTCTCAGTAAATCAATTTTTAATGCCCACTGAGTACAGGGACACTGTGCTTGACGGGCATTGCCCACGAAAGGAGCAGACGATGGCAATATCCGTACCAGTGCCGAAAGACCTGAGTGGAATCAAGACAAAAGTGGCGTTGAACCTTACCAGAAGGCAGATTATCTGTTTTTCCGGCGCAGCGCTTGTGGGCATACCCTTATACTTCCTTACCAAAGGGGTATTGGGGACACAGGGGGCGGCGCTTATCATGGTGGGCGCAATGCTGCCATTCTTCTTTTTGGCAATGTATGAAAAAGACGGTTTCCCGGCAGAGAAGATATTATACTTCATGCTCCGGCAGAAGGTACTCACGCCGGGAATCAGACCGTATAAATCGGAAAACCTCTACAAGCAGTTGGAGGAACGGGAAAAAATCAGGAAGGAGGTATATTTCCTTGAACAAAAAGCAAAAGGCGGGGGCGGCAAAGCCAAAACCGCAGGAAAATAAGCGGACACCGGAAAAGGCGGGACTGACCTTATCGGAAAAGAAACGCCTTGCGGAGCTGAAACGTGCGCTTGCCGGGAACAGCAAGGAGCAGGCGAAGCCGGACACCGCACAGAAAACCATTACATTCAAAAAAATGTACCGGGACGGCATCTGTCAGGTGGCGGACAGTTATTACACGAAAATGGTGGAGTTTTTTGACATCAACTATGACCTGCTGGAGGTGGAGGATCAGGCGGATATTCTGGAAGAATACAGCAAACTGATTAACTACTTCGATCCGTCCATAAAGTTCCAGTTGTTCTTATTTAACAGGCAGGTCAGCGAGCAGGCTCTTGCGGAACAGTTTGACATTCCTCTGCAGGCGGATGATTTTGACGATATTCGTGACGAGTATACGCATATGCTAAAGCACCAGTCGGCAAAAGGCAACAACGGAATCATCAAGTCCAAGTACCTGATTTTCGGCGTGGAAAGCGCCGGGTACAGGGAAGCAAAGAGCAAGTTAAGCAATATCGAGAAGGATGTGGTACGCAATTTAAACAATATCGGCACAAACGCCAGAGGTCTTGACGGGAAGGAAAGGCTGCGTATCCTGCATGAGTATTTCAATCAGGGTACAATGGAGCCTTTCCGTTTTTCATTTAAGGAGCTGTCAGAATCCGGGAAGTCGGTCAAGGACTATATCGCCCCGCCGGGGTTTGACTTCCGCTATCCGAGCCGCTTTAAGTCCGGCAGCATCTATGGGAGCGTGTCTTACCTTGATATGATTGCGCCGAAGTTTACGGACGAGATGGTTAAAAAGCTGCTGGATATTGATGACAACCTCACCCTTACCATGCATATGCAGACCATTGATCCGGTGGAAGCAATCAAGATGATAAAACGTGCGCTCACCGACATTCAGAAAATGAAAATAGAGGAACAGAAGAAGGCTGTCAGAAGCGGCTATGATATGGATATTCTGCCTACGGACATCGTGACTTATGAGAAGGACACGCTGGAACTTCTGGACGATTTGAACACGAGCAACCAGAAACTTATCAAAATGACCTTCCTCATTGCCTGTTACGGGAGGACGAAGCGGGAACTGGAGAACCTGACACAGAGGGTGTCCGGTATTATCCAGCAGGCGAACTGCAACCTCAGATGTTTGCAGTATTTACAGGAACAGGGGTTAATGGCGAGTGCGCCGATTGGGTGTAACGATGTGGGGATTGAAAGAAACCTCACCACAAAGAGCGCCGCTGTCCTTGTGCCTTTCTGCACACAGGAGCTTTTCATGCCCGCACCCGCCATTTATTATGGTCTGAACGCACTCAGCAATAACATGATTATGGCAGACCGGAAAAGGCTGCGTACACCAAACGGGGTGATTCTGGGAACGCCGGGAAGCGGCAAGTCTTTTTCCGCAAAGAGGGAGATTTTATCCTGTTTCCTTATCACAAAAGATGATATTATCGTCTGCGATCCAGAGGGCGAGTATTTTCCATTAGTGCAGGCGCTTCATGGGCAGGTGGTAAGGCTTGCCACAAACTCAAAGGATTATCTGAACCCGATGGACATTCAGCTTTCCCATAAAGGGGATAAAGAGGCGCTGAAATTAAAGAGTGATTTCCTGATTACCCTGTGTGACCTGATAGCCGGAGGGAAGGACGGTCTGGAAAATGACGAGAAGGGCATTATTGACACCTGTATCAAGCATATCTATGACGGGTATTTCAAACACCCGAAACCGGAGAATATGCCCATACTGGAAGATTTGTATAATGCGCTGTTAAAGTATGAGCCGAGGGACGTTGCGCCGGAGATGCAGAGGGAAGCGAAGCAGAAAGCGGTACGGATTGCCAACAGCCTTGTCTTGTATGTGCATGGTTCGCAGAACTATTTCAACCACCGTACTAACGTGGATTCCCATAACCGGATTATGTGCTTTGACATTCGTGACTTGGGTAACCAGTTAAAAGAGATTGGAATGTTGATCGTGCAGGATGCGGTATGGAACAGGGTGTCACAGAACCGGGAACGGAAAGTTGCCACAAGGTACTACTGTGACGAGTTCCATTTGCTTTTGAAAGAAAAACAGACTGCCATATATTCCGTAGAGATTTGGAAAAGGTTTCGGAAATGGGGCGGAATCCCAACCGGGCTGACGCAGAATGTGGGCGATTTTCTGAAATCAGAGGAAATCGAGGGCATCTTGGGGAACAGCGATTTTGTATATCTGCTGAACCAGAACGCCAAAGACCAGCATATTTTGGCGGACAAGTTGGGACTATCAGAAAAGCAGCTCATGCACGTCACCAATTCTGAACCGGGAAGCGGTCTGATACTCTTTGACAACGTGGTTATCCCATTCGTGGATAAGTACCCGGCAGATACAAAGACCTATGCGATTATGAATACAAAACCGGAGGAATCAGTGAAAAAGGAAGATGAGGACAGTTAATGGCAGAAAAGAAAGGAAAGAAAAAACAGAATACCGTCTACCGTAAAGAAGCAAATACAGAGTTCCAGAAGGGTGCCGGAAATGCTTTTACGGGCGGCGGCAGCGCTGCCTATCAGCCGAGGGATTCTGGCACCGGGAGGGCGGGGCGGAGCGCAGGCAGGAAAAAGCAGACAGAAAAGAGTATGCAGGCGCATCAGGAAACTTTTGGACAAAAAGTCCAGAAGTCCGAAAAGAGCCAGCCGGGAAAGGGCAGCACATTTACAGGGAATAAAAGCATGGATTCCCGGAGCAGTGATGCCGGACAGCGTAAATCGAACCATGCTTCAAAGGCTCATGCAAGAAAGCAGATGTACCAGACCACTTCTGGACAAAAAGTCCAAAAGTCCGATGTAAAACCGGGTCAGGAAGAAAAATCTGATTTTGTGAAAGAAAGCAATGCCTTTACCGGGCAGGAGAATTTCAGCCAGCCGGAGGAAACGGAGAAAAAACAGCCGGATGCAGAAGATTACCACCGTAGGGATACATACAGGCAGTCGCAGAAAAAGGGAAAATACCATAAAAAGCGGATGCAGAAGGAACACCGGGTAAAAGGCGGCACAAATGATAAACCGGAAAATAAGACCTTTACGGAGGAAACTTTTACGGGGAATACCAGAAATACTTTTCAGGGGGAAGGAGGCTCTGAATTTACCGGAAGTAAAAAGCTGCAAAAGAAACAGCGGCAGGCAGAGAAAGCCGGGAAGAAAGTACAGAAAGCAAGGGCAAAGCTGCCAAAGACAAGGGAATACACCTTGCAGAGAGTGTTTGATGAGAAAACCGGGAAGGGAAAATATGTAGCTGTCCCTCTGGATAAGGAGAAGCCTTTCAAGCAGGAAGGCATACCTAAGACCACCATGCGCCGGATGCAGAACGAGAGCAAAAATTTTGTGCATGGGAAAATTGCTGAAACGGAGAAAGAAAATTCAGCGGTGGAGGGCGCACACAAATCGGAACAGAAAGGAGAGGAATTATTTTCTTTTGTCAAAAGGCAGATAAAAGGAAAAGAGCAGAAACAGCGGGCAAAGATAGCAAAGCTGGAAAAGAAGCAGTTTAAAAAGGAAGTCAATTTCCAGTACCAGAAGTTTCTGGAGGAAAACCCGCAGATGCAGAAAAAGACATTGCGGAAGCGGTTACAGAAACAGCGCATCAAGCGGGAGTACATCAAGGCGAGGAAGAAAGCGGCGGCAGGGAAAACAGCGGAGCAGGCATTTGAAAAGACAAAAAACGGTGCGGTCACTGTGGCAAGGAAGTTACAGGAGTTTGCGAGGAAAAACGCAGGACTTCTTGTGACGTTGGGCATCATGGCTCTGCTCCTTATGATGGTTATGGTTTCCGTATCGTCCTGTGGGGCGATGTTTGCGGATACGCAGTCCACCATATTAGCGGCAAGCTATTTAAGCAAGCCGAAAGAGATTGACGCCGCCGACTTACAGCTTACCCGTCTGGAGCTTGACTTGCAGAATGAGATTGACCGGGTGGAAACGGATTATCCGGGGTATGATGAATATTCCTATAATCTTGGGGCAATCGGGCATAACCCGTTTACCCTTATCAGCTATTTATCCGCTGTCCATACGGAGTTTACCGCAAGTGAAGTGGAAAGCGAGATACAGGCTTTATTTGATGAAATGTACACGCTGACGCTTACGCCGGATACGGAAACGAGGACAAGGACGGTCACAAAGACAGGCACGAGGACGGTCACTGATCCGGTCACAGGAGAAGAAACCGAGGAAGAATATGAGTATGAGGAGGAAGAAGAATACGAGGTCAGTATCCTCAGAGTGACGCTTACAGCCATACCGTTAGAAAGCCTTGTTTCCGGGAAAATGGATACGGAGCAGGCGGAGATTTTTTCCATGTACCGGGAAACAGGCGGTCTGCTTCAGGAGTTCGCTTCGCCGCTTGACCTTTACTGGTATTATTATGTGTCCAGCTATTACGGATACCGGAAGAACCCAAGTACAGGGAATGAGGAATTTCACAGGGGCGTGGATATAGCAGTGCCGACAGGAACAACCGTTTATGCGGCGCATGACGGTACGGTGACAGCGGCGTCATATGACAGCCATTACGGGAATTATGTAGTGATTGAGATAGACGGCTACACAACCAAGTATGCCCACATGGATACGCTCAGCGTGAGTGCAGGGCAGACAGTGGAAAAAGGGGCGGTCATCGGCACAACGGGGAATACCGGGAGCAGCACAGGAAGCCATTTGCATATCGAATGTTTATATGACGGGGAGTATTATAACCCGTTATTTTATTTTGACGTGGGCGAAGGAACGCTGTACGGGGAAACGCCGGGCGGACTTCCGGGGAACACCATACCGCCGGACGCCTATGATGATGCATCGGTGCAGGCGCTTATGGAAGAAGCCGCAAAGTATTTAGGATTCCCGTATGTGTGGGGCGGTTCAAGCCCTTCCACAAGTTTTGACTGTTCCGGCTTTGTCTGTTGGGTATTTACCAACAGCGGGGTGCATAACCTTCCACGAACAACCGCACAGGGGATTTATGACCAGTGTATTCCGGTTTCCGCATCGGACGCAAAGGCGGGGGACATCATCTTTTTTACCGGGACTTACAATTCTGCCGGGGCGGTGAGCCATGTGGGGATTTACTGCGGCAACGGAACAATGATTCACTGCGGAGATCCGATCAGCTACGCAAGCATCAACTCGTCTTACTGGCAGAGCCACTTCTACGCATTTGGTCGCCTTCAATAACAACACATGTTGAGTTGCAATTAAGTTTGATAATTTTGCAATAAAGATTGATAATTTACAACTTTGTTTGATAAAAACGGCTTCACAAAGGAATTAACAATTATGATTGATAAAACTTAAATAAAATGACAATTAAAGTTGATAAAAACGGAGATTTCGTGGCACTTAAAGGAGCATGGTTCTTATTATGCTTCTTTGTTTTTCTGCAACATGGTTTCGTGATATTAAGTTTAGGAGTAAATTATCAAACTTAATTGTAATTATGGAGCTTATTATTATCAAACTTTTTTGTAAAAAGACAACACAAACTTATGATAGAGCAATTTCATAAATAGAAGGGAGCGTGATATTATCAAAATCGGATTGATTGATGTGGACAGCCACAACTTCCCAAACTTATGTCTTATGAAGCTGTCTGCTTACCATAAAGCAAGGAGCGATACATTGGAATGGTATGACGGGCGAAAACATTATGACCTTGTATATATGAGCCGGGTGTTTACGGACAGCTATTCTAAAGATTACTCCGGTACAATTCATGCTGACTGCATTATAAGGGGCGGCACAGGGTATGGACTTAATAACCGTCTGCCGGAGGAAGTGGAACATACCTATCCGGACTGCGCATTATACCCGAAATTTGAAGGAACTGCATATGGTTTTCTGTCAAGAGGGTGTCCTCGTGGATGCGGTTTCTGCATTGTAGGGGAAAAAGAGGGGCGCAGGGCGGTTGCGGTCGCTGACCTTGCCGAGTTCTGGCATGGGGAAAAAGAAATAAAGCTGCTTGATGCGAATTTGTTAGCCTGTCCGGATTGGGAACGGTTATTACAGCAGCTTGCACAAAGCGGCGCAATGGTGGATTTTACGCAGGGACTTGATGTGCGTCTGATTACTCCGGAGAAAGTGGAGATGCTGAACAAAGTGAAAACAAAAATGCTGCACTTCGCTTGGGATAATCCGGAAGATGACCTGACAGGGTATTTCAAAAAGTTTTCAGAACTTACAACTGTGAAAGATTATCGGAAAAGGCGGGTGTATGTGTTGACAAACTATAACAGCAGCCATGAACAGGACTTGTATAGGATATACACTCTGCGGGATATGGGATTTGATCCCTATGTAATGGTATATGAAAAGCCAACTGCGCCACCCATTACAAGAAAACTGCAAAGATGGGTAAATAACAAATGGCTTTTCAGGGCAGTGTTAGATTTTAATGATTTTGATCCAACCGGGTGGGAAAAACGGAAAAACAACAGGAAGTGAGGAATTTATGACAAAGGAACGCATTGAGAAGGAGCTTTCCAAAGTGGATGCGCAGCTTGAATCCTTACAGGCAAAAAAGAAGAATTTGGAAGAACAGAAGCGCATGGCGGAAAGAGCCGAAAAAATGGATATTATCGAAAAGCATAAAATCTCGTCCGAGAAGCTGCAATTACTCATCAAATTCAGCGAGGACGAGATTTTGAAGTTATTGGAAGAAAAAGAAAACGCAAAGGAGATGGCAGGAAATGAAGAAAAAGTTATCAGTTAGGGCGGCAGTGTCGCTGCTTTTATCGGCATTGCTGTTCTGTATGCCCGTAGGGGCGTTTATGGCGAACAGCGTGAATACCGTAGATGCCTATGCGGAAGGTGTGCTTACAGAGGAAAGCGGCGAAGCACCAGCGGAAGGCAGTACCGAAGGGGAAACAGAGGAAAGCACTGAAACCGGGGAAAGTTCAGAGAATGGGGAGGATGAAACCGGGGAAACAGAAACCGAGTCCGGAAGTAATGAGGAAGAAACGGAAAGCGGGACGGTATCCGGGAACGAAGTACCTGAACCGGAATGTACCTGTAAAGAAAAATGCACACAATATTCCATTGATAAAGATTGTGAGGTCTGCAAGGGGGATTACAGCTTATGCGAATATGTGAACCCGAATGTAAAAATCACAATCTCCACTCCGTCCGGCTGGCACAATGACACCACGAAGGTACATATCTCCGTTGAAGATGTGGCACATTCCGGCAACTTCACCATAAAGACAGTGCAGGCAAAAGTGGCGCAGAATGGGAGCTGGACGGACGTAACAGAGGATATGTATGTGGAGATTTCGGAGAATACCACCGTCTATGTGCTTGTGACAGACCAGAAGGGCAAAACCTATGAGAAAAACCGCTATATGAAGTGCTTTGATTTCACGAAGCCTACCTTAAACGCTGCGGTCAGTGACGGTCTGCTCTCCATACAGGCGCATGATACGGATTCCGGCATCAAGGCAGTGTATGTGAACGGGTATGAATTTACGGAGCTTACAAACGGTGTCCTGAATATCCGTCTGCAACAGTTTGACGCAGGCTACCAGTATTTTACCATTTCCGCAATGGATAACGCCGGGAATATGTCGGAGGTCTACAAAACAGCCAACCCGTATTACACCGATCCGGAAAAAGAGGACGGGAACGAGAAGAACCCGGCAGAGCAGCTCCCGGTGAACGCACAGGCTACCAAGCCTTCCTCCGCCACCGCACAGGTGACGGAGCATACCAAAACGGACAGTGACGGGAACACCGTTTCCGAAAACAGCCTTGCAGAGCAGAAAAAGCAGGCAATGGCGGAAGCGGCGGCATCGGAGAAAAAGGAGGAATCCGGGGAAAAGGAGAAAAGTGGAACGGGAAAGGAATTTTACACAATCCAGACTGCATCAGAAAAAGTGTTCTATCTTATCATTGACCGAGACGGGGAGGAAGAAGTGGTTTATTTCCTGACCGAAGTTACGGAAAATGACCTGCTGAATGTGACAGCGGACAACAGCGAAACCTTGCCGAAAAATTCCGCTGCACTGGAGTCCGCAATCCCTGTGACGGAGGGCGCACTTCCCAATAACAACGGGGAACAGGGGAAGGAAGAAGAACTTACGGAAGAACCCGCAGAGGACGGGGATGAGATAAACACCGAAGAACCGGAACCTGAGCCGGAGAAACCAGAAGAAAACCCGATGGCAACCTATATCATTCTTGGGATTGTGGCGGTTGCAGCCATTGGCAGCGGCTATTATTTCAAAGTAGTCCGGAAAAAGAAAGAGGAATTTCTTGACGAGGACGATGATGAGGAGGACGAGGAAGAAGAATATGACGATGATGAGGAAAACGAGGGCAGTGAGGATGATTTCTTTGAAGATAAAGAAGGGGAGGACGACTAAATGCAGTTAGTGATAGCGGAAAAACCGAGTGTTGCAAGGAGCATTGCGGAAGTGATCGGCGCATCGGAAATCAGTGACGGATATATGGAGGGGAACGGATATATTGTGAGCTGGTGCGTGGGGCATCTGGTGGAGCTGGCACAGCCAGAAAGTTACGGGGAACAATGGAAGAAGTGGACGTATGAGAGCCTTCCTGTCAAGCCGGAAAAATGGCAGTATGAGGTGAAGCCGGACACAAAAGCGCAGTATGACATACTGTACCAGTTGATGCACAGGAAAGACGTGTCGGCTGTGATTTGTGGAACAGACGCCGGACGGGAGGGAGAACTTATCTTCCGTCTGGTGTATGAAATGGCAGGCTGTGAAAAGCCGATCAAACGCCTGTGGATTTCCTCAATGGAAGAAACCGCCATTCGTGAGGGATTTGAGAATTTGCAGCCGGGAAGCGATTACGATAACCTGTACCATTCCGCACTGTGCAGGCAGGAAGCGGACTGGCTTGTGGGCATCAACGGTACAAGGCTGTTCACCGTCCTGTATGGCGGAAAAGTTTTAAAGGTGGGGCGGGTGCAGACACCCACCCTTGCGATGCTGGTAGACAGGGAAGCAAAGATTATGAATTTCCAGAAGGAAACATATTACATGGCGCATATCCTGATGGATGGGATAGATGCCGCCACCGGGCGCATAGATGATAAAAAGAAAGCAGATGGGATTGTGGGAGCTTGCCGGAACGGGCAGGCTCTCACCACGTCCGTTGTGAAAGAGGAAAAAGCGGTCATGCCGCCGAAGCTCTATGACCTCACCACGCTCCAGAGGGATGCGAACCGTTTATTTGGTTTCACCGCAAAGCAGACCTTAGAGTACACGCAGAGCCTTTATGAAAAAAAGTTAGCCACATATCCGAGGACGGACAGCCAGTTCTTATCCGATGATATGGGGCAGACCGCAAAAGATGTCATTGAAGCGGTGTTCAGCTCCCTCATGTTTGAGGAAAACAAAGCGTCCAGCCCGGATATAAAAAGGATTCTGAACAGCAAAAAAGTGACAGACCACCACGCCATTATCCCCACAATGGAGATAGGGAAAGCTGACCTTGCGGCACTGCCGGAAACGGAGCGTAAAATTTTATCCCTGATTGCGAACCGCCTGTTATGCGCCACCGGGGAGAAGCATTTGTATGAAACAGTCAAAGCGGAGTTTTCATGCAATGGATATACTTTTTCGGTTTCCGGCAAGTCCGTTACGCATAACGGGTGGAAATCTTTTGAGGATGCCTTTAAGCGTTCCTTTAAAATCTCCGGGAATCAGGAGGAAGAAAAGGAGGAAAAGAAGCTGCCGGAACTGTCGGAGGGACAGCCATTTGACGGTGTGCAGGCGAAAGTCAGCGAGCATTTCACAAATCCGCCCAAGAGATTTACAGAAGATTTACTATTATCCGCAATGGAACGTGCCGGGGCGGAAGATATTGGGGCAGACGCAGAACGGAAAGGCTTGGGTACGCCAGCGACAAGGGCGGATATTATCGAGAAGTTAGTCAAGGACGGGTTTGTGAAGCGTGAGAAAAAGCAGATCATACCCACAGAGGACGGATTAAAGCTGATTACGGTGCTGCCGGATATGGTGAAGTCCCCGAAACTTACCGCCGATTGGGAAAATGCCCTGACACTGGTAGCGAAAGGGGAGCTTCCGATGGAGGACTTCATGGCAGATATTGAGAATATGGTGTCGGAGCTGATACACGCCTACCATGAGGTCAGTGACGAGCAGAAAAAGATGTTCGCACAGGAGCAGGCGGCTCTTGGGGTATGCCCGAACTGCGGCGGTCAGGTGGTAAAAGGAAAATTCGGCGCTTACTGCGTGAAAAAATGCGGTATGAACGTGAGCCGGGTAATGGGAGCTGCCCTTACCGATGCACAGGTGAAGGATATGCTTGCCGGGAAGAAAATCCTGTTAAAAGGGTTAAGAAGCAAGGCGGGGAAGCCTTATGATGCCTATATCATTCCGAGTGGGACGGAAGAATACCGTTACACCAAAGACGGGGCAGAAAAAAGCGGGGTACAGTTTAAGTTTGTCATGGAGTTTCCGAAAAAGAAATCTTCTGGCGGGAAGAAAAAATAAGGGAGGAAGAAAGATGTTTACAACCGGGGATAAGTTATTAAACGTGATGAAAGAGGAAGAAATCAGTATTATGGAGCTTTCCAGAATGTCGGGAGTGCCGGAGAGGACAATTATGGATATTCTGGCGGGCGTCAGAGAGCCAGAGCTTGGCGTGGTGTGCAGGATTGCGGACGGACTTGGCATTTGCGTCCATGAGCTTCGTGCCGATGAGGAACAGTATGCCATATCCGTACAGAAAGATACCCTTGCAAAGCTGATCGTGGTCAGCGAGATAAACGGTGTGGAGCTGGAGGAACTGATACATACCATTTTGGAAAAAGGCATTGAGGAACATGGTTTCTATGAGTAATGCAGGGAAGTAACAGGAAACAGGCTGCAAGATACGTTTTTTGTATTTTGCAGCCATTAGATGGCATTTATAGTAAAATATGTTAGATATGATTGAGATAAAGTCAATTAAATGATATAATTGCTTGTACATAACTCTTGAAAATATTATCGAAGTACGGAGGTAAAAGCATGAAACAACATATCTTATTGGAAAAAGCATACACATATGATAACGTATCGCATGAATTAAAACCCGAAGGATGTTCATATGACAGAATTTGTGGGTTATGGAGAGTGGATAGCACTGGTGAAGTTATGATGATGAGTAACTTTGCACAGAAACCAGAAACAAAAAAATGTGATGTAGAAACAGGCGAGGATCAAAAGGGTGAATAAAATAGATTATCTGATTGTATCTTCAACGATTGACTTTTCTACGGATATGGTTTGCTATCGGTTATTGGAAGATAATGAGAAATTTTATCGCTTGAATCGAGATGAGTTTTTAAAACATAAAATAGTTGTAGATTTGCAAAATGAAGTGATGATAATATCCATAGATGGCGAAGAGTATGAGGCACAATTTGAACATTTAAAAGGAATATTTTTTAGAGCACCTGTTTTTTTGAGAACTCAATCAAAAAAAGAGTTATCAGTACAGGAACAGTTAGAAAGGAATCAATGGAGTTCTTTTTTAAGAAATTTAATAGTTTTTAAAAATGCAAATTGGATTAATAACCCTGTAAGTACATATCGTGCAGAGAATAAAATCTTTCAGTTATGTATTGCAAAAGAATATGGGTTAGAAGTACCTGTTACATATATTTCAAATTGTACCGATTTTAATTTGGAATCTGATAAGAAATATATAGTTAAATCCTTAGATACAGCACTTTTTTATGATATGGAAAATAACAAGGAAATGTTTACATATTCTAATGTAGTCTCAGGTTCAGAATTAAATGAGTATGATTTGACATCGGCTCCGATATTTATACAGGAATTTTTAAATCCTAAAATAGATTGCAGAGTTACATATGTACAAGGCAAACTTTTTCCGGTGAAAATATTACAAAATGGAAAGGGATTGTATGGTGACTGGCGTATGCGAAAGGAGGAGTTAGAATATATCCCTTTTCAATTACCAACATATGTTGAAAATGCAATACATAAACTTATGAAAAAATTAGAATTAAATTTTGGCGGGATTGATTTGGCTATTGTTTCGGGAGAATATTATTTTATTGAGGTGAATCCCACTGGAGAGTGGGGGTGGCTAGAGGTTAAGACAGGAACAAATATAAGTAAGACCATAAAAAGAGCATTGGCTGGAGATAAAGTATGTTAGGGCAAATTATTCCAATTATAGATATAACTAAAAAGAATAAAATATTACGTGAAAAAAATCGTACAGTATCGAATATCGAAATCCCAGAAAATATTGAGGAGATTGATATTAAATATTTAGAAGATGACTATAAAGCAACGTTAGATGTAAAGAATAGATTTGAAGATAAGGCTAAAACAATAATTGCAGCTTTGACAATTGCTATCACTTTAATTTTAAATTTATCAAAGATTATTGATACAGTTGCAAATAAAATTCCAATACCGTATTTCAATTATTGTATATTTATAGTGGCTATTTTATCAATATCGTATATGCTGATGGCAGGAATAATGTCAATTCAGGTTTTGATAAAAGAAAATTTATTATATTCGATTTCATTTGAAAAACGGACGGATAAAAAGAGCATATACCAATCAACACAACAAAATATTAATCAAAATTTAATAAGAAATAACATTATATATACAGCGTATTTATCAATAAGAAATTCGGTTATATGTCTCCTGATTATTTTTGTATTATCAATATATCCTTTTCAAGTTTCAGATAATAGCAGTATAAGTAACATCGAAGCTAATAACGGAACAGAGATAATATATGGTAACGATGCGGTTGAGTGGATATTGAATAATCCTCAAAAGAAACCGGATTTTGACAAAATTATTGAAGCATATAATAATCTTGGCGAGGATGGAACGCAGAAAAATATATATGATAAAAATCAAGGGATTATTGTTACTGTCGAATCTTTAAATGATTCATATTTGTTTTCTAATATAATAAATGACATTACGGAAGTCAACTGATGACAGATAGCACTTAGGAGAAATCTTAGGTGCTTTTCTTATATTAAAAATTTGAGGAAAGGAGCAGAAAAAAATTGAATAAAGTTTACCGTCACTGGTGGCAATGGCTCATGAGCGAACCATAGCCGCCTTTTTTATTGCACAAAAGTAATAAACAGGAAATGGAGGATTGCCATGAGAAAATATGACGTAATTTCCGCACTCTCCGAAGAAACATCAAAAAGGGTGACGAGAAATGAAGAAAGCTGGAAGAAATATCTGAACACAGCATCAAGGCTCTACAAATACCCGTTCAAAGACCAGCTCCTTATCTATGCCCAAAGACCGGATGCCACAGCCTGCGCTTCCATAGAGATATGGAATGAAAAAATGCACTGTTGGGTAAACAAGGGCGCAAAGGGGATTGCACTTCTGGATGAAGAAGGGAGTCCCTACACCGGACTGCGGTACGTCTTTGACATATCGGACGTGCATAAGGCAAGGCGCATCGGGCGTTTCCCTCAGCTTTGGGAGATGCGGGAGGAACATCAGGAAGCGGTTCTGAACCGTCTGGAAGGGATTTACGGGGATACCAATAAGGAAACGAGATTTGTGGACAGGATCAGGGAGATTGCTTCCCGGATTGCACAGGACTGTTATGGGGAGCTTGCTTCGGATATGGAATATCTGAAAGAGGGAAGTTTTCTGGAGGAACTGGACGAACTGAATATCGCTGTTCGTGTCCGGGAAACGCTGGCGGACAGCATCGCCTACACCGTCTTAAAGCGGTGCGGCATGGAAGATGCGGAGCTGGCAGAGGAAATCCAGTTCCCTTATATCCATGAGTTTAATACAATAGAAACCCTGTCGCACATCGGTGACAGCATATCCGATTTATCCAAGCCTGTGCTTATGGAGATTGGCAAAGCAATCGGGGCGTATGACAGGGAAATCGCCGGAAAGGAAGCATCAAGAAATTTTGTCGAAAAAGGACTTGCAAATACCTCTGACACACGCTATAATGCTTTAAAGCGTGAAAGCGAAACAGAGGACGTACAACCTACCACACAGACCGGAAATGCCGGGGAAAGGGGAAATAATGATGAATCTGACCTACGAGAAGAACGGGGATTACATGATACCGATGTTACAGGTGGACGAGCAGCCGGAGGGGACGCTTACGAAATACGGACTGATGAGGAAGAATTACTTACAGGAACACAAGAAGGGGATTTACACCGGGCTTCTGCTGAAAGGGAAGCTGAAAGAGCATCTTCTGACCATTCAGGAGCAGGCGGAGCAGAGGATGGAACTGCTGACCGGGCAGATGATGAAGCAGGAGGGAGTGACGGAAAAACTCAAGGCGGAGAACCAGATGCTCTGGGTTCAGAAGATGAACAACATCAGGCACTCGGCGGAGGAAATCGTACTGAGGGAGCTGGTATACAGCCTGTAAGTGAAGAAGCGACTGAAAAAACTGAAAATAAGGATTTACCAGAGCCGGACAGTGGAGAACCATTGCCCGGTCTTTCTTTGTCCGAAATAGAGAAAGGCATCTTGCAGTTTGATGAATTTATGGTACATAAATGCCCGGATATTGCCGGGGTAATGCTTTTCGAGCCGGATAAGGATAAACAGACGGAATATATCAAAAACAGTTACAGGCACAAGGAATTTACCAAGTTTTATGTAGGGGAGGAAAGAGCCGGGTACAGGGCGGACGAAAACGGTCTGACGGTCTGGAAGGGGAGCTATTTAAACAGGACAGCGGAGGCAACTGTATCATGGGAAGCTGTGAGGGACAGCATCGCTTTTTACATGGAAAAGGGCGAATATCTGAAAGAAGGGCAGATTCCGCAATGGGAAGAACCGAAGGAAAAGGAAGTTTACCAGCAGCTTAGTTTATTCCCCACGATAGAGGAACAGATCGGCACAATAGAAGCGGCGCAGGCAGGAGAGAAATATATCATGCCCGCCGCTTTTTCTCTGCCAAAGGAGCAGCTTGAAGCCATTTTACGCACAGGGGGCGGACGGGATAACAGCAGGAGCCGCATTTATGCCAAGTACCAGCAGGGCAAAACGCCGGAGGAAATGGCGGAGTTTCTGAAAAATGAGTACCGTACTACCGGGAAAGGCTTTGATTTTGGCAGCAATCCCATTTCCGTCTGGTTCAATGAATCCGGCATGAGCATCGGCTACGGAATGTCCGCAAAGGAAAATCCGGTTGCGGTGATGGGCTGGCAGGAAATAGAGGGCGTTGTCCGTTCTATGGTGGAGAATGGCTCTTACATGGGCGCAAATGAAGTGTTCCTTGTGGATGCGGTGGAACGCCAGAGGGTGTCAAATGACCTGTTCAATTTCTTCCGGGACGGTATCGGGGAAATCCCGGAGAACATACCGATTAAGACTTACAACCACCCGGAGAGCATGACAAACCTCTGCGAGCTTTTATCCACGCAGGAGGGGCGTGATGTTGTCGCCGGGGAGCTTTCCCACGCAAAAGAGCAGATTGAAGCCGGGGAAAAACAGATAAGATGGCGGTATGTAAAAAAGCCGGAGCATCTGCTTTCAGAGATTGCGGATTTAAGCACAGAGAAAACGGAATACCCGGTACAGGACAGCGTGGAGGTGCTGCATGAGGATTTTATCACGCAGGATGAGATAGATGAGCGTCTGACAGGCGGCAGTAACTATCATCATGGGCAGTTCCGTATCTATGAGTATTTTATGGAAGGGCATGACAAGAAAGAAAACATTGCCTTCCTTAAAAATGAGTACGGGACGGGCGGCGGCTCTCCCGCCCTGATCGGTTCAGACCGGAGCGATGAATGGCACGATTCCAAAGGAATTAAATTGGGGAAAGGCAGGATAGGCGATCCATACGCAAAAGTGCTTTTAAAATGGAACGTGGTGGAGAAGCGCATCAGGGAGCTTGTCAGTGCGGATAAATACCTTACGCCGAAGGGGAAAGAAGCCTTCGCACAGTACAAAAAAGAGCAGGCGGAGGAAGCCATGCGCCGGGAGCAGGAAAAGCTGGAGCATGGTATCCGGGTGGAGTGCAAAGACGCCATAGAAAAAGCGATTGCGGAGAAATTTGACGGTTACACCCTTCCGAGGGATACCGCAGAGGGCGTTATCCGGCAGTATGGGAAGGAACGGGTAGAGATTGTCCTTGCCAATACAATCACGCACTTATCCCATGACGAGCGGTTTTCCCAAAACAATAAGGAATGGGCAGAAAGCCTTGTGCCTTCCGCTGACTGGCAGACAAGGGATTATATCGTCACGTCCCACCCGGCTGTTTTGGATGGTTTCACCAATCAGGCAAGGCGGTTTATAGAGCGTGACAGAGAGCCGGAAAAAATGGCTGTACCGGAGCAGGAAGCGGAAATGTCCGGGGACAATGTTCAGAGTCCCGAACCGGAAAATAAATCCAGTGACAGTGAGAAAGCACTGGCTGAAAGGCTTGCGGAAATGTCCGTAGTGGTAAAAATCTGCGGTGCGCTGTCCATGAAAGATGTGGTCGGCTGGAACGAGGATACCGGGGCGGTTGCCATAGAGGATGCTGACAGGAGGTTAGAGGGCAAGGCAGTTTATGACACTCTGTTTCTGGAAGCCGCCGATTATGTACTGATGCAGTCATTAAGCGGCAATGCGGAAAAAGTGGTGGAGATGGATGTTCTGCTGAAGGAAGCACAGAAGTATGCGGCACGTTATGAGAATGAGCCAGAACAGCAGAGGGAAGGACACGCTGCGGAAATATCTGAAGCAGAGCCAACAGGAGAACGCCGGGAGGAAAATCACCCGGATGCAGAGCAGGAAAAACGGACAGAAGAACTGGAACAGGAAGAAACAGTACGCTTTACGGTTACGGAAACTTCGGATGCCTTTACAGAGCCTTATGCGGTATGGGACAGTGAAACGCAGGATTATTATGCAACAGGCGATGGCACAGTGCCGACATTTGACACATCGGAGGAAGCAGATGTTTTCTGCCATAAGCTCAATGAAAGTTCTCAAACAGAGAATTTACAGGAAACAGGGCAGAAAGAAACAAAAGATATTGCATCAGAGCCGGAAAATGTTACAGAGGAAACGGAACAGCCGGGAACGGTAGATGTTTCAGGCACAAAAAATCCTGCTGAAAAAGATGATTTCCCCGACATTGACACACAGGCTGTCCGGGAAGGTCTGGAAAAAGCCGGGATTGTGGATGGGCAGTTAGTAGATGAAACCGCCTTAGAAAACGATCCGTTTATCCGGCAGGTCATGGGCGATGTGGAAACGCTGACCGGGGGCAAGCCGCCAGAGCCGGGGAAAGCACCACAAAAAGAGCCGGAGATTGATAAAACTGGCGCAGTCAATTACCATATCTCTTTCAATGAAGCGGAGAATACCGGGAAAGGGTTTGCGCCGAAAGAGAAATTCCGGCAGAACGTGGAAGCCATACGAACCCTTGAAAAGATTGAAAGTGAACGCCGAACTGCTACACCGGAAGAACAGGAAGTTTTAGCAAAATATGTGGGGTGGGGAGGTCTTGCCGATGCCTTTGATTCTTCCAAAGCGAACTGGGCGAATGAGTATCAGGAATTAAAGAGCCTGTTATCCCCGGAGGAATACGCTTCCGCAAGGGAAAGCACGTTAAATGCCCACTATACAAGCCCGGTCATCATTCAGGCAATCTATGACGCAGTGGGGAAAATGGGATTTACCAGAGGGAACGTGTTAGATCCCGCCGCAGGCATTGGGAATTTCTATGGCTGTCTGCCGGAGGAAATGGCGGGGAGCAGGCTCTACGGGGCGGAGCTTGACGGGATTACCGGGCGCATCGCAAAACAGCTTTACCCTCATGCGGACATTAAAATCACAGGATTTGAGAATACAAATTATCCCAATGACTTTTTTGACGTGGCGGTGGGGAATGTGCCTTTCGGACAGTATAAAGTGTCTGACAGGCAGTATGACAAGCACAATTTTTTAATACATGATTATTTTTTCGCAAAAACTTTGGATAAAGTACGTCCGGGTGGCATCGTTGCCTTTGTCACTTCAAAGGGGACTATGGATAAGAAAAACCCGGAAGTGCGGAAATACCTTGCACAGCGGGCGGAGCTATTAGGGGCGGTCAGGCTCCCGAACACAGCGTTTAAGGAAAATGCGGGTACGGAGGTCACTTCGGACATTCTATTTTTAAAGAAGCGTGACCGAGTGTTAGACATTGAGCCGGACTGGGTGCATCTGACGGAAAAAGACGGTATCGTGATAAACCAGTATTTCGCAGACCACCCGGAAATGGTACTCGGCAGAATGGAGATGGTTTCCGGGGCGCATGGCATGGAAAGCGCCTGCCTGCCGGACACGTCCCTTCCCCTGTCGGCGCAGCTTAAACATGCGCTCTCTTATGTGGAGGGCAGCATCGAGCAGGCAGATTTTAACGAGATTGATGATGAGCTGGCAAGGGAGAACATACCCGCCGATCCAGAGGTAAAGAATTACAGTTATACCGTTGTGGACGATAAAGTGTACTACAGGGAAAATTCCATTATGAAGCCTGTGGACGTATCGGAGAAAGCGAAGCAGCGCATGAAGGGCATGGTGGCGATCCGGGACTGTACGCAGGAGTTGATAAATTTCCAGTTGGACGAATACCCGGAGGATATGATTTTAAACAAGCAGGCGGAATTAAACCAGTTATACGATGATTTCTCCAAGAAATTCGGTCTGCTGAACTCACAGACCAACCGGAGGGCGTTCAATCAGGATTCCAGCTACTGCCTGTTATGCTCCCTTGAAAATCTGGACGATGAGGGGAATTTTCTCGGCAAGGCGGATATGTTCTCCAAACGTACCATTAAAAAGCAGGAAGTTGTGACGAGCGTGGACACAGCCAGTGAAGCACTGGCGGTATCTTTAAGTGAGAAGGCGGGCGTGGACTTAGCCTATATGTCGGAGCTTGCGGACAAGAGCGTGGAGGAGATCACAAAGGAGCTTGCGGGGGTAATCTTCCAGAACCCGGTCACAGAGGAATGGGAAACCGCAGACGAGTATTTAAGCGGGAACGTGCGGGAGAAGCTGTCAGTGGCGAGAACCTTTGCGGAAAACCACCCGGAATATGCCATTAACGTGTCCTCACTGGAAAGCGTACAGCCGAAGGAGCTGGA
>ERZ791737.343-NODE-343-length-45917-cov-16.073699_pt1 | contig 45917 bp, 39 predicted proteins | sample MGYA00510042_ERZ791737 | MGnify/ENA primary metagenome ERZ791737 (study PRJEB30046, sample SAMN00791965) | human gut metagenome | study: EMG produced TPA metagenomics assembly of the A metagenome-wide association study of gut microbiota in type 2... | reverse complement strand
CTCGTCCGTATTTTCAAGGAGCAAGATTAACGGCAACCGTAGCCTTTGAGCAAAACGCCGATACTACAGTTATAACCGACAATATGATAGCTTATACAATGCAAGAGAAAAAAGTCGATATATTCACTTCCGATGCAGATTTGATTTGCTTAAACGGTGCGGTTGTAAATAAAATCGGCACTTATCAAATAGCGATTATTTCAAAATATTTGGGAGTTCCTTATTTTGTGACAGGAGCGCCCGATAAAAGTCATAGAGGATTTGAAGATATAGAATTCGAGTTTAGAGACGAAAAATTAGTAACGGAAGCTATGGGAGTAAAAACTGCAAGAGAAGGAGTTAAAGGATTTTATCCCGCTTTCGATTATACTCCGCCTCATTTGGTAAGCGCGATAATTACCGATTTAGGAATATTTTCTCCTTATGATGTTTCTAAATATTATAAAAATAATTCTGAAGGCGAATATTAATTTTATAAATATAAACTCGCTTCAAGTCCAAATTTACTTTCCATTTTTTTGAAAGCGTATAATTGTTTAGAGCGTTCGTATTGATATTTTACGCCAATTATAATTCTGTAAATTTCAACGCCAGCTCCTACGGATATTGAAGGCGTCCATTCGTTATAACTCCTTAAAGCTATATAATCGTCAATCGTTCTTTTAATCGTATTTATTTGGTCAAGATTAACTCCTAAATATACTCCCGAAATAAAACTAATCTCGCCCCAAATTGGAACTCTAAAATCTATTCCAGAAAAAATATTAAACAAATCAACTAAATTTGATTTTTTAAAACCCGTAATTGCAAAAGCTACTCCGCCGTAAAAAGCAAACCATCCGTATTTATAATGAGCGGAAAATTGCATCTGCTCAAATCCATTATCTTTAAATTCTTCCGTAGATTTATCGTATAACTTATCGTCCCCCAATATATCGCCCGCTATATGAGAGCATACATGCCTTAAAGGAGAAAATCTAAACTTAAAAGAATTATTGTATATATAATCAAAAAATACTTCCGTCTGCGTATAAGTTCCGTAAAATAAACTTTTTCCGTAATATTGACTAAATCCTTTTCCGTGATGCGAAAAGAAAAAATGCGTCAAATATCCGACTCCTATTTTAAATCTATGTTTTTCATTATGCTTAAAACTTATAGGCGTTACTTCTGTAGCTAAAGTCGGATGATAATATAATATCATTTTATCAAAATTAAAATTTTTATTCGGATACATTTCTTTTATATTAAAAATATCTCCAAACCAAAATTTGCTATTATAAGCGTTTGGATTAAGCCAAGAAGAAAAATATCTATCTGTTGCATAATTCTTAAAAGGATTATATTCCCACTTCGTTTTTACTTTTTCCTCATAATTATCCATCTTATATTTTAACGAGCCGTTAGTTTCATCGCAATAAAGAAATAAATTTATAGAAAATAATAATAAGACGCTATAATAGATAAAATTTTTAAACATATTAACTCCTAACTTATAATTTAATATTAATAGTATGATTTTCCGAAAAATATGATATAATAGTATGTAAATTATGTCAAGCGATAGAATTTTTTACTTTAAATTTTTAATATTTTTTATATAATATATGACAGATAAGATATATTTATTAGGTAAATTAATGTTTATAAAAAAGATTTTATTAATTGTTATATTTATTACGATTTCAAGCGTAAGTCAATTAAACGGTTATATTTCAAGTTCGCCTATGTATTTTATGGAAGAAAAAGAATTAATAGGCATTGAAACTATAAATTATAACGATTATTCTCAAAATTTAAAAATATTAAGTTTTCCTATGGTAAGTTCGGCAATGTGGTTTAAGGATTTTCCGCTGCTTGATTTGATTTTGGATGTATATGTTTTTGTCGCTTATAATAAAAATGTAAATACTTTTGTGACTTATCTTAATTTTTATAGAACCTTAAAATCTATAGAATACAGATTTGAAAAAAGTAATTTTTCTTTGGTTTTCTACTATTCAAGCATAATGAATAATTATCATAATTCAATGATTAGAGATTTATCGATAACATATAGCAAATATTATTTTGATACGCATATTTATTTGGGTTTTAATTATTATTTTAATTAAAATAATAATTACTTAACATGTTGACAAAAAATTAAAATATATTACAATATTAATCAATAGGGGAGCTTTAAAAGGCTGAGAGGAAATAAAATATTTCGACCCTTATAACCTGTTTGGGTAATGCCAGCGTAGGGAATCACTCTCATATTATAAAAATAAATAAAATGAGATTCTTTTCTAAAGTTGGTCTTGTTTTATTTATTAATTCTATTAAATCAAAACAAGATTAAACTACATTTCAAACGGTTATAAAAATAAAATCTTAATTAATGTCAGGTTTAGGAAGCCTAGACAAAGGAGTTTTTTATGACTTACAAATTTTTTACAAAAACTTTAATATTGTTGATGTTGCTCTCGTCTTGCAATAATATTAAAGAAAACAAAAAAGAGATTAAAGATGAGATAACGGTAAACCTGGAGTATGAATTAAAAACCATAGACCCAACTTTAAATAGTAGTTCTTACGGTTTTATATATATTAATCATGCTTTTGAAGGTTTGCTAAATAAAGACACGAATAATAATATAATCGAAGGAGTCGCAAATAAATGGGAGATAAGCAAAGACAATTTAGTTTATACTTTTCATTTAAGAGATAATGCAAAATGGAGCGATGGCAAAAAAGTGACTGCGGGAGATTTTTTATATTCTTTCAGAAGAGCGGTTAATCCAAAAACTGCATCGCCAATGTCTTATTTAATGGAATATATAAAAAACGCTAAAGATATAACTAAAGGATTAAAATCAGTTGAATCTTTAGGAGTTATCGCTGCAGACGAAAATACTTTAATAATAGAGTTGGAAGCTCCTACTTTATATTTTTTAGATATAGTCGCTTCGGGCGGAATATATGTTCCCGTTAGAGAAGATATTATAGAAACCTACGGAGACGATTGGACTTGGAAAGCAGAAACTTATATTGGAAATGGCGCTTATAAAATGGTTGAAAGAAAACCTGACGAGTTAATCGCTTTTGAAATAAATACTAATTATTGGGATTATAAGAATCAAGTCGCTAAAAGAATAAATTTCGTTTTAATGGCTGACGAATATATAGCTTTAAATTCCGTTAGAACGGGAAATGTAGATTTTTCTATCACCGCTCCGCCGATTGGCGAGATTGAAAATTTGATTAAAGACAGACTTATGGCGGTAAGCGATATTATAGGCTGTTATTATATCGATGTTAATACTAAAGACAAAGCTTTATCCGACAAAAGAGTAAGAAAAGCTTTATCTCTTGCGATAGATAGAAATTATATAGCAAGAAATATCGGACATGGCAAATTAATAGCGACTGGCGGATTCGTTCCTCCTGTTGTAAAAGGTTTAAATAAATCTTTCAGAGAAGAGAGCGGAGATTATATAGACATTAATAATTATGCAAAAAATATTGAAGAAGCAAAAAGATTAATGGCGGAAGCTGGATATCCAAACGGAGAAAATTTCCCTACTATAGAATTAAATGTAGGAGCTGGATTTTATACTACGGTAATGGAAGCCGTGCAGGATATGTGGAAAAAGAATTTAAATGTTGATTTGAGATTAAGAACGGTTGAGTCAAAAATAAGTTTGCCTTTAAGAGAAGCTGGCAATTATCAAATGGTTAGAGCAAGTTGGACGGGAGATTATAATGACCCTTTGACAATGCTACAAATAATGACAAGCGACAGCGATTTTAATTACGGCGGATTTTCAAACGAAAGATACGACAATTTAATAGAATATGCTAGAACTTCAATAGATGCCGAAAATAGAATGGAAGCGTTGAGAGAAGCCGAAGCTATATTATTTGACGAAGTTCCAATTATTCCTTTTATATACAGAACGGATTTTTTGGTTGTTAGTCCGAAACTTAAAAATTATACTGACGAGCCTTTGGGAAGATATAAATTTAATTACGCTTATATTGAAAAATGATAAATTATAAGAGATGGGATAAATATTTTATTCTATCTCTTATTAAACTACTTTATAATAATTTTAAGTTAGTAAATTACTTTCCTGATAAAACTGCAAAAAATATTAAAGGCGATTGACTGCTATTAGATAAAGCATGACTATGTCCAGAACGACATATAGTCATATCGCCAGCTTTAACCTCGTATTGACTTCCGTCTTCATCGGTATAAGTTCCAACTCCAGATACTATTAAATAGCTATCTTCGTTTCCTTCATGCTTATGAAGTCCAACAGAATCGCCAGGTATTAATGTCATATATCCCATTTCTTTTGTAGTAAAATCTTTTGGAGCGTTATCTCTAACGAAAGCGTATTTTACGACTAAATCGCCATTTCCGCCAGCGACTTGATTTCTGTTAGTGATTACCAAATCGTCTAAACTATAAACCGCAGGTATAAAAGACGGATGAATTTCGCTTACTTCTTCGCTTGCATTATTAACGCATCCAATCAAAAATAACGATAAAAAAGAAATTAGAATAAATGATTTTAAAATTTTAGTAAACATTTTAATTCTCCTTAAAAAAAATTAATATTATAAACATAATAACATTTTGAAAAATATGTCAAGCGTTTATTTAGAAAAATTAAAAAATTTATCAAAAGTTTTAATTGAAATTTTTATAAAATATGATATCATAATAAAAAAGTTAAACGGAAAATTATATGGAATTAATAGATTTAGTAAAAAATGCAAAAGAATCTACTTATAAATTGCAATCTTTAAACACTGAAATAAAAAATTATGCTCTTTCGGAAATTGCAAAAAATATTGAAAAAAGAAAAAGCGAAATATTTGAAGCGAATAATAAAGATTTAGAAAACGCTAAAGAACTTTTGAATAATAAAAAAATATCTCTTTCAATGTTTAACAGACTTAAATTAGACGATAACAAAATGATTGATATAATTTCGGGCATAAAAGATGTTATAAAATTGGAAGAGCCTATAAATAAAATATTAACCGAAACGGAACTTGACGATAATTTAATATTAAAAAAAGTTTCATGCCCAATCGGACTTGTCGCTGTTATTTTTGAAGCGCGTCCCGATGTTATATCTCAAATATCTTCTTTATGCATAAAATCTTCAAATGCCGTAATATTAAAAGGCGGAAGCGAGGGAGAGAATACGAATAAAATTATATTTGAAATAATAAATCAAGTTTTAAGCGATATAAAAGAATTTCCAAAAAATTCTGTAAATTTAGTTTTTAGTAGAGAGGATATTAAAAATATTTTGTCTATGGATAAATATATCGATTTAATAATTCCAAGAGGTTCAAACGATTTAGTTCAATATATAAAGGCAAATACAAATATTCCCGTTTTAGGACATGCGGACGGAATATGTCATTTATATATTGACGAAAGCGCAAATATAGAAAACGCTTTAAAAATTTGTTTGGATTCAAAAGCTCAATATCCAAGCGCTTGCAATTCTGTTGAAACTATTTTAATAAATAAAAATATTGCAAATGAATTTTTAAAAAAATTATATTCTTTATTTAAAGAAAATGAAATTAAAATAAACGGAGATGAGGAAGTAAAAAAAATCTTATACGATATAGGAATCGTCAAAGATTGGCATAAAGAATATGGAGATAAAGAAGTTTCGTTAAAAATAGTCGATAATGTTGAAGAAGCCTACAAACATATAAATAAGTATAGCTCGCATCATACCGATTCTATAATTTCAGAGAATAAAGAAAATATAGAAAAATTTATGACATTCGTAGATTCTGCAAATGTTTATTCAAATGTTTCAACAAGATTTTCGGACGGATTTAGATACGGTTTCGGAGCGGAGGTTGGAATATCGACTAATAAAACCCATGCAAGAGGTCCTGTAGGTTTAGAAGGACTTACGATTTATAAATATAAACTATTCGGCGACTATCAAATAGTAGACGATTATGTTTCGCATAAATCAAGTTTTAAGCATAAAAGAATAAAATAAAAATTTAAACAAGAATTTAAATAAAAATATTAATTTGAAATTGAAGCGCCAATTTTTTTATCGAAGTCTTTTCTTATTTTGTCAAATTTTTCTCTATTTTTAACTATTGCGCTATTCATTTTATTAATAGCTCTTTGATTTGCGCCGTATAAAGCCAAAGATTTTCTTGCATAAGGAGTCATTTCAACTTTTTTTTCAGGGTCTAAATTTATTAATTTAACTATCGCATTATAATATCCTTCGTTAGCTGCAAGCATTCTATATCTTTTCATTTCCATATCGTTAATATATTTTTCGTTATATTCGTTATTTAAAGCCGAAATTAAATTAGCATCTTCCTGCGAAATATTTTCCATTGCATTAATAAGATTTTCTATAGTAGAAACGGAGTCGGCTCTTGAAATTTCTTCTCCTCTATTCAAAAATATTCTCGGGTCGCTTTCAGAATTTTGTTTAATTATTTTAGATTTATCGTCCATAGTTTTTATAAAGGCTTCTTTAGGAGAGAGATTTTTTTTATCTTCGTCCGTTACTATATCAACCGTGCCTTCCGATAGTAAAACAATGCTTGAACCGTCTTCTGCAAATGCAACTTCAAATTCCGTGCCTCTAACTACCGCCGAAGTGTTTGCCGTGTGAATTTCCGCAATATTTCCTGCATTTTTTTGAATATTAACTTTAATATATCCTTCAAGTAAAGACAATGAAATTTTATCGTTATTATTTTTATAAATATAAGGATTTACAAGCAAAATTGCATTTTCATAAACCGTTATATTTCCTATTTTGTCTCCGTTTTTAGATATTACAATTTCAACCTGACTATTGCTTGAAGTTTTTAATTTATATTCGCTATGAACTTCGCTTCCTCTAAACGCTCTTAAAGATTTATCCGCTTTTTCTATAAACGCTGTTCCCGATATTCCCGTAATCTTAAAAGATGTCTCTTGAGAAAAAAGAAAATCGCTATTAAAAAGTATTAATATAGGCAGTAAAAATATTATAATTTTTTTCATATTGTTTACTCCTTAATTATCGGCTAAATTTATTAAATACTATATCGTTATCTAATAACCGTTTATATTTTATATATTGCGATTAAAAAAGTCAATAGTTTTAATTAAATTTCTATCAACTCTATTTGCGGAAACTTAGGATATGCAAAAATCAAATCCAAATTAAAACCGTTCATTTTTATTACAATATCCTTATAAGCTGCCGCATTTTTTATATCGCAGCTTACACTTATAAGATAAGAATTATCTAAAAAAAATGTTGCAAAAAATAAATCGTTAGAATTGTATATCGCTCTTTCTTCTAAATCTATTTCAATAGAATCTTTTATATCGAAAATCTTTTTTCCGAAATTTTTTATATAAGCTTCTTTTAAAGTCCATAATGTAAAAAAATCGATTTCTAATTTACGAGAAGATTTTAAATATTTATATTCGTTAAAAGAAAAATATTCTTCGGCTATTCCTAAAAAGTTTCTTTTTTTAATAAACTCTACATCTATTCCTACGGATTTATCGGACATTGCAACCGACAACAAATCTTTTGAATGCGAACCGTTAAAAAATATTTTGTTTTCGCCCGAAAAATAAGGCTTTCCATTTTCGCCTCTTTCTATAATTAAATCTGTAGGTTTAGAATAATATTTTATTGCCATATCTTTAGAAATATCTTCTATATTTGAGTTTTCATTAAAAATATATTTTAAGTATATCGTTTGAATTTTGTCTTTTTTATTCGTCTTTTCCAATTTCAACTTCCTTAATTAACATTAACTATTTTCGTATTCGTATCAATTTTAATGCGCTTTATATAATAAACCATTAATTTATTATTTCAATATTTAATCAAATATTTTCTATCATAAATTTATTTTTAATATATAATAAAAAATAAAAATTATAATTAATAAATAATAACGGAATAATGAAAAAGAAACTTGAATTACAAACCACGACTTTATGGGATTATCCTTCGCAGCAATATTTAAAAAGCGAAGAAGAAAAACATAAATTTTATGCGGGAGCGACTCCGTCTTATATTATATGGAATCTTTTAAATAGATACACTAAAGAAAAAGATTTAATAGTCGACCCGATGGCTGGAAGCGGAACTACAATAGATGTGTCGAGAGAATTAAACAGAAGAGTTTTAGGTTATGATATTAATCCTTTAGCTTTAAAAAGAAAAGATATTTTTAAAGCGGACGCTAGAAAAATTCCGATTGAAAACGAAAAAGTTGATTTTGTATTTGTCGACCCGCCTTATAGCGACCATATAAAATATTCGGATGAAAAAAATTGTATTGGAAAATTGAGCGCAAAAGGAGAAGAATATTATAAAGCTATGGAAGATTGTTTTAAAGAAATATTTAGAATAATGAAAAAAGACAGATATATGGCTTTATATGTTTCGGATTCTTATAAAAAAGATTATACTTTTATGGCTATAGGTTTTAAATTATTTGAAATTTTGAATAAATATTTTATGCCGATTGATATAATTTCAGTCGTTCGTCATAATAAAAATTTAAGCAAAGGCAATTATCATATTTCTGCCATTGAAAATAACTATTATTTAAGAGGATTTAATTATTTATTTATAATGTATAAAATTGGAAATAAAACTATCGATAATAACGGAAAATTGCATTTAAGGAATTTATAACTATCTTCTTCTACCAAAATAAAATGTATAGCCAAAAGCAGGCTGAAAGCCTAATGCAATAAAATCTCTTTATAACAATAATATTATTTTATTCGTCAAAATTATTTTTATAATTTTTTATATTCTTAATTTGTCACCTAAAAAGGACTCTTTATTTTTATTTTATAAAAAATATTAAATTAAATAATCGTTTTTAATATTTGATTTTTTTTAATTTATATATCATAATAATAAAAAATATAAAATTATAAATACTAAAGGATTTGCAAATGACTGAAAAATTTATTCCTAATAAAAAAGTATTCGTTTTTGACACAAATGTTATACTGCATGATTTTAAATCTATATTTTCTTTTGAAGAAACAAATATAGTGATACCGATTACAGTTTTGGAAGAAGTGGATAAATTCAAAAAAGGAAGCGACACAATTAATTTTAACGCGAGAGAGTTTATAAGAGAGCTTGACAATCTTGTATACAATGGAAAAGATATGTTTTCAAACGGCGCTATTCTTCCAAATAAAAGTAAAATATTTGTAGATGTAAATAACGAAGAGAGAGAGGATTTCAAAAAAATATTTTCTGGAAATATTCCCGACCATAAAATTCTTTCTTCAGCTTATAATATTAAATGCGAAGATTTCAGAGTCGTTCTTATAACTAAAGATATTAATATGAGAATGAAGGCAAGAAGTTTAGGAATAAATACTCAAGATTATAATACGGACAAAATAGAAAAATTATCTTCATTGTTTACGGGAATTGAAAATATATCGGGAGATAACGCTAAAGTATATATAGAAGAACTTAAAAATAATAATGAAATAGGAATTAAAAGCGAACATTCTATTTATCCAAATACTTATTTATGTTATAGAGTAAACGAAGAAGACGAAGCGGTTATAGGCAAATATAAAGAAGATAGCAATACGATTATTCATGTAAATACCGATATAAGCGCTTATGGAATAAAGCCAAGAAACGAAGAGCAAGCTATGGCTTTAGATATTTTGCTTGACAATAGCGTTCCTTTGGTTACGGTTATGGGAAAAGCGGGAACGGGAAAAACGCTTTTAGCTTTGGCTGCGGCGCTTGAAAAAAGAAGAGAATACAGACAAATATTGCTTGCTCGTCCTATAGTCGCTTTGTCAAATAAAGATTTAGGATTTTTGCCTGGCGATGTTAATAGCAAATTAGAACCTTATATGCAGCCATTATTTGATAATTTATCCGTTATACAGCATATACATTCCGAAGATAGCGATGAGAGTAAAAATATTAGGAAAATGCTTGAAAACGAAAAAATAGTAATATCTCCTTTGGCTTATATAAGAGGAAGAAGTTTGAATAAAATATACTTTATAGTTGACGAAGCTCAAAATTTAACTCCGCATGAAATAAAAACTATTATAACGAGAGCGGGCGAAGGAACTAAAATAGTTTTCACGGGCGATATTCATCAAATTGACACGCCTTATTTGGACGAAAGAAATAACGGTTTAACTTATTTAATAGACAGAACTAAAGCGGAAGTTTTAAGCGGAACGGTTACTTTGGAAAAAGGCGAAAGGTCAAAACTTGCCGAACTTGCCGCGAATGTTTTATAAAAAATATGTTCAGTAGCGTAAAAAAATTTTTAATTAAAAACATAAAAGATATAAATAAAAAAACTTTGGCTGTAGCATATTCTGGCGGAATCGATTCGCAAACGGCTCTTCATATAATTTACAAATTAAAAAAAGAACTTGAATTTAATCTTATAATTATTCATATAAATTATAATTTGAGAGGAGAAGAATCTAAAAAAGACGAATTATTTGCAAGAAATATTGCAAAAAAATATAATCTCAATATTTACATTAAAGAAATAAAAGAAGGAAGTTATAATAAAAAAAATATTCAAAACGAAGCGAGAGAAGATAGATATAAATTTTTTGAAGAGCTTTACAATAAAAATATTTTCGATTATTTGATTATTGCTCATAATAAAGACGATTTTGTAGAAACGATAATTTATAGAATGATTAAAGGAGCTGGAGCGGATGTTTATAATTGCCTTAAAAAAAAGAATAATTATATTTTACGCCCGATGCTCGATTTTTACAGAACGGAAATTGAAAATTACGCGAAAGAAAATAATTTAGAGTATAGAGAGGACGCTTCAAATAAAAAAAATAAATATGCAAGAAATAAAATAAGAAATTTAATTATTCCAATGCTTGAAACTATTAATAAAAAATCTAAAGATAATATAATAAAATTTTCAAAAAGAGCTTATTTGGAGAATAAATTTTTAAGAAAGAAAATTAATAATATTTATAAAAAGAATTTGATAAATAAAAATTCTATAAATATAGAAAATATTAAAAATTTAAATAGAATTTTTCTTAATAGGATAATAATGAAATTTATTGCCGAAAGCGAAAAAAATAATATAGAGATAACCGAAAAAAGAATTTCTGAAATAATTAAAATAATAAAATCGAAAAAAAGCAATATTATTTTAAGATTAGATAATTTTAATTTGATTAAAGAATATAATTTATTGATTATAGAAGAAATTGAAAAAAAAGAAAATATAAACAATTATTTAAAAATTGAAAAAGATGGAATTTATAATTTTTTAAATAAAAATATTAGTTTTAAAACAATTGAAAATAAAAATATAAATTATAAAGAAAAATTATATATAAAATGTGATTATCCAATAATTGTTAGGCAAAGAAAAAATGCGGACTTTTTAATTTCGTATCCTAACGGAGAGAAAAAATATTTAAGAAAAATATTTATAGATTCAAAAATTCCTTTAAGAGTTAGAGATAATATTCCAATAATAGAAAATTCAAATAATGAAATAAGCGCGATTTGTCTTAAACCTTATGCTATTAATAGAATTTCAAAAAAAAGTGAAATTACTGAAAAAGATAAATATATAATAGAGATTGATTTTGTTTAACTAAAGATATTATTATCTCAAGACGCTGCTGTGATTTTATCCGCATTCGCAGAGAGTCAAAATTTTTGTTATTTTCTGCTAGTAAAAAAACAGAAAATTTTTATCATTTTTTTAAAAAGTATCAGAACGAGTGAGACTAAAATCATCCGTTGGAGAATGAATAAAACAATCTAAATAAAATTTTATTATAAACGGTTGACTTATATATATAATTTTATATTATTAATATATAACAATTAAGGATTTTAATTTTTTATGAACGATATTAAAGAAACAAAAGAGATAAAAGAAAAAGGAATAAAAAACGAAAACAATAGCGAAAATACGCTTTCAATTTTGGAAGATAAACTTCCGTCAAGATTAATAATAATTCCCGTTATCGGAAAGCCTTTATTTCCAGGGCTATACGCTCCGTTTCCAATTCCGCCAGCTTATGCGGATTCTGTAAATAAAGCGATAGAAGAATCAAACGGATTTTTAGGACTTAATTTATTTATATCCGACACTCCAAAAGAAGATGGCAAAATTTCTACCGAAGATATATATAAAGTCGGAGTTATAGTAAAAGTATTTAAAAAATTGAATCTTCCTGACGGCGGACTCAATTTGCTTATTAATTCTATAAAGCGATATAAAATAATTAGGTTTATAAATGTTGAGCCTGTTTTAAGAATAGAGCCTTTGTATATGCCTGATATTAATAATTCTTTAAGCAAGGAAGACGAAAACGAAATTAAAGCTTATACGAGAGCTTTGATTTCTGAAGTTAAAGCTTTAAGCGAAAATAATCCTTTATTTACCGAAGAGATGCGTCTTACTATGATTAATGTCGATGACCCTGGAAGATTAGCGGATTTTGTCACTTCAATGATAAATGTCGAGAGAGCGAGTCAACAAGAAATTCTTGAAACTTTCGAAGTTAGAGATAGATTAGAAAAAGTCCTTTTACTTTTGCAAAAAGAAAGAGAGATAACTAAAATACAGCAGAAGATTCAGGGAAGTATAAATTCAAAAGTTCAAAAACAACAGAGAGATTATTTCTTAAAGGAACAATTAAAAGAAATAAAAAAAGAATTAGGATACGATAGCGACCCTAAACAGAGAGATATTGATAAATATAAAAACATTCTTAAAAATCTTAAAGTAGTTGACGAAGTTAAAGAGAGAATGGAACAAGAAATTGAAAAAATTTCTTCTATAGACACTCATTCTCCCGAATATACTGTTTCTAAAAATTATTTAGACACTTTATTTTCTCTACCTTGGAATGAAGAAGCTAAAGAAAGAGAAGATATAAATAAAAGCAAAAAAATATTAGATAGAGACCATTATGGGCTTGAAGATGTTAAAGAAAGAATATACGAATTTTTAGCCGTTCGTAAATTAAACCCAAATAAAAAATCTTCAATACTTTGTTTTGTAGGTCCTCCAGGAGTTGGAAAAACTTCAATAGGAAAAAGCATAGCCGAAGCTTTAGAGCGTCCTTTTTTTAGATTTTCGCTTGGAGGTATGAGAGACGAAGCGGAAATTAAAGGACATAGAAGAACTTATATAGGAGCTATGCCAGGAAAAATAATAGAAGCTTTGAAAATAGTTAAAGTTAAAAATCCCGTTTTAATGCTTGACGAAATAGATAAATTGGGAATGAGTTATCAAGGCGACCCTTCAAGCGCGTTATTAGAAGTTTTGGACCCAGAGCAGAATTCGGCTTTCAGAGACCATTATTTAGATTTGCCTTTTGATTTGTCGAATGTTCTTTTTATAACTACTTCAAATACTCTCGATACGATTCCGTCTCCTTTGCTTGACAGAATGGAAATTATAAGACTTTCGGGTTATATTATGGAAGAGAAATTAAAAATCGCTTCAAAATATATTATCCCAAGACAAATTAAAGCGCATGGACTTAATATAAAAAATATAAAATTCACAAACAGAGCTATAGAATATATTATTAACGGATATGCGCGCGAGGCGGGAGTTCGTAATTTTGAAAGAAGAATTGAAAGAATATGCAGAAAAATTGCGGCGGATGTAATTGAAAAAAATAAAAAAACTTACAATATAAATATAGATTCAAAAGATATAGAAAAATATTTAAAGAAACCTATATTTACAAACGATTTAACCGAAAGAGCGATTAAACCAGGAAACTCAATAGGACTCGCTTGGACATCTATGGGCGGAGCGACTCTTACAATAGAATCGATTAAAGTCGCAGAAAAAAAAGACGGCGGTTCAATAAATATGACAGGACAACTTGGCGAGGTTATGACTGAAAGCGTTCAAATTGCTTATAGTTATGTTAGAAGTATAGCTAAAAATTATGGCGTTTCTGAAGATTATTTTACAGACGCTATAATTCATTTGCATGTTCCAGAAGGCGCTACTCCGAAAGACGGTCCTTCGGCGGGAATAACTATGGCTACGGCTTTATTATCTTTGGCAATGAATAAAGTAATAAGAAACGATACGGCTATGACGGGCGAGCTTTCTTTAAATGGAAAAGTTTTGCCAATTGGCGGACTTAAAGAAAAAACTATCGCGGCAAATAGATTGGGATTTATAAAGCATATTATAATTCCTTTTGAAAATAAAAGAGATTTAGACGAGATTCCAGATAAAGTTAAAAAAGGCTTGACTTTTCATTTGGTGAAACAGGTTGAAGAAGTTTTTGATTTTGTATTTAAGATTGATAAATCTAAAAAGTCGAATAAATCAAATAAAAAAGTTAAAGTAAAAAATAAAAAATAGAAAATATTATTGTTACATATACTTTGTATATAATAGATAGAAAAAAGTTTAACAGCATGAGATATTGCAATTTACTATTATAAAAAATTAGTTTTTATTCTATGCGTCCATTTTGGAAAAGTATGCAAATTTGTGTAATATTTTGTCAAAAAGAAAACTCTTTTTTATGCTAACCGCCTTTGGCGTGGTTATTTTTTCGATAGAAAAAAGAATATAAAATTTTGATTTTATTTTAATAAATAAAATAATTAACTTCATTATTATTGACAAATTAAAAATATCATATAGCATATATTACAATTTTACAAAAAAACAAAGCGGTATTTTATGAATAAAAAAGATTTAAGCGTTTTAATTATAAACGATTTATGCTCTTACGGAAAAGCTTCTTTAACGGTTAATATTCCCGTTTTGTCGGCTTTTGGAATAAAGGTTTCGCCTCTTATAAGCGTTTTACTTTCAAACCACACTGCTTTTGAAACTTTTTGCGCTTTCAATTTAACGGAAGAATTGGAAGCGATAGTAAAAGAATTAAAATTAAGAAAACCAAAATTTGACGCTTTTTATATAGGTTGGCTATCTTCGGGAAAACAACCCGAAATAGTTATCGATATAATAAAGCATTTTAATTTTAAAACCGTTCTTTTAGACCCGATACTTGGAGATTACGGAAAATTATATCCTTCAATGTCTGACGAACATGTAAAATCAATGAAGAGATTATTAAAATATTCCACAATAGCGACTCCGAATATAACGGAACTTGCAGTTTTATTAGATAAAGACCCGTCAAAAAAATATAATGAAAAAGAAATTGAAAAAATGGCTAAAAAATTATCTAAAATTGGACCTAAAACCGTAATAGTTACAAGCGTTGAAAAAGAAAATAAATTAGGTTGTTTATGTTTTGACGAAAATAAAATTATAACGAAATATTATAATAAAATTGATATAAGCATGCCAGGAACGGGAGACGCTTTTGGTTCTTCATTATTAGGATATATATTAAACGGAAACTCTATAGAAAAGGCATTAAATAAAGCTACGAAATTTGTTTATTCTTCGGTAAAGGCTTCGGTTGAAGAAAAAGACGATAGATTATTTGGAATCGCTATAGAAAAAAGACTTAATTTACTTTAATAATTTACTTCAACAATTTATTTAAAATATTTTGAATTTCTATTTCAATATTTTTCTTTGCATCTTTATCTTTTCCCCAAATCGCTTTATCTGACGCCGTTTTATAAGATACTAAAGAATTATTTAATAAATTTTCTATATTATTTTCTAAAAGACTTTCCGCTCTGTTTTTGTATATTTTGCCTAATAATTCGTATCCGCTATAATCGTTTGGAAGTAAAGAAATATAATTTAAAACATAATCGTAAGCCAATTTATAATTTCTCATATAATCTAAATATATAATAGCCGCTCTATAATTAGCCGCCGCATGATTTTTATTATTTTTAATAACATATTCGTAATAATCTAAAGCTTCTTTTGTATTTCCCATTTTCTCGTTAATAATACCAAGCTGATAGCGATAATCTAAATTTAAATTATCGTTTAAAATAGCATGCTGAATAGAATTCATCGCTTCTCTATAATTATTAATTTTAACATATAATTTAGACAATGCATAAAAATCTCTCGCTTTTCTTTTTTGATTAAAATTAATTGAAGATATATTATAATTATCAATTTTAATAACGCTCTCGATTCTGTTTAATAAATCGACTTTGATATATTTTGAAGCTCGTCCATAAGCGTTAGCCGAATAATTATATAATCTGCTTTTATTATATATTCTTCCCAAAAGCGAATCTCTCGCTCCGTTTATATCTATATATTTGAAAATATTATTTATTATATCATAGCCTTCAATATTATATTCGTAAACCAAAGCTTCAGCTAATTTTATCATATTTTCTATATATGCAGGCGAAATATTTAAAACCTCTTTTCTTATATCCGAAAGTTTAACATAAGCGTCTATATTATTATAATTGCCAACGGAGTTTAAATAAATATCAACATAAACTTGATTCTTTATAGCTATAGCGTCATAATTATCTTTATTTCTTCTTATTGCAAGATTTGAAACGGATTTTGCTTTATCAAACTGTCTATTATCATACAAAAAAGTCGCGTAATATCCGTAAACTATCGACTCGATTTTTTTAATATAATCGATATCGTAATTTTTAATTTTAAGTTGTTCAATATAAGCTAAAGCTTCGTCATATTTATTATTTTTTATAAAATCGTATATTTTGTCGGTTATTAATTGAGTATTTGAATTTAAATCTTCTTCCCAAAATATAGTCGATTGTATATAAGCCATATCTTTATCTTTTTGAGTTTGAGCGTAATTATTATTAGATATTCTTATTTTGAGTAAATCTCTTAAAAGAACTACATTATTTATACTTATAGAATTTGCATCAAATAATTCTTTTAAAATATTTATAGCTTTATCTATAGAACCCAATTTATAATAAGAGTTTGCAATATAGCCTATTCTTAATTGCTCTTCATATCCTTTAAACTTATAACCTGAAAGAAGTTCCATAATATCAACATAATAACCGTTTTCGTTTAAGGACTCTGCTTTATCTAAAATAATATTAAATCCTATCAATTCCAAAATTTCATCTACCGTAGATTTATAAGAGTTAATTTGTCTTAATAATTCTCTCGCTTTATAATATTCTTTTTTGCTTATTAAATATTTAGAATATTCTATTTTATTTTCGTCTGAAATATTATATATATCGATTATCTGCGAAATAATTTTATTTGGATAATAATAATATCCTGCATTATAAAGCATATTTGCAAGAGTTTCGTATAATCTCGGTTTATTATAAGAATATTCTAAACCTTTTTCTAAAATTTTAATGGCGTTTCTTTCATTATTTTCGTATAAATAAATTTGCGCCAAAATAGCATAGGCTTCGTCAAAAGTTTTATTTTCGTATATAAATCTGTTTAACATATTTTTTGAAATTTGATAATTTCCAATTCTAAAATGAGTTTTTGCCAAAGCTAAATTTATTTCTGGAAAATCTTTTGAATAATCGGATAAATTATTTAAAATATTTGTAGCCTTTTCAAATTCTCTGTTTTCAAGATTATAATTCCAATTATATAATTCGCTTTGAACTATAACATTTGAAATTTTTGAATTTAGTCTTTGTATATCGGTTTGATTATTTCCATAACTTGAATAAGATTTATAAGCGTTGCTATAATTATTTAAAGCGTCAGTATATTGATTTTGCAAAAGATTAATATCTGCAAAACCTTCAAATCCGTATCCGCTTCCTACTTTCAAACAATAAGTAAAATAACTGTTTGCGCTTTTTATATCGTTATATTTTAAAGAAGTTTTTCCCGCTAAAAATAACCAATAAGTTTCATTATAAATTTTATAAGCGATAAGATAGGTTTTTATAGTAGATTCATAATCGTTTATAGAATCAAAAAATCCGCCGACAATTTCGTAAATTTCTTTATCGTTAAAATACATTGTCAATAATTTATTAAAATCAAGAGTAGAATAATAAATATCGCCCGTTTTATAATATGCTAAACCTCTTATATAATAAAGCATATAATAATCTCTATAAATTGGCTCAAGTTCATTGCATAAAGCTATCGCCTCAAAGAATTTGAAATTATCTATCAATCTTTTTGCATCGTTTAATTTATTGTTTAATTCCAATTTTGAACTGTCGTCTAATTTATTAATAAAATTGTTTGTTTTAACGAATACGCTTCCTATTTCAATATTTATGTTTCTATCGTTTACTTTTGAATAATAATGTAAAATATCGTTGGAATATGCAGAAATATATGTTATAAGAATTATAAAAAGTATTTTTGTTAGTTTCATAGTAATACGCTCTACTATTATTTATAATCGGAATTTAGAATTATAATTTTAATTAAATGCTTGACATATTTTTTAATCTATGTTATATTTTAATTGTATTTATACATAAATAAATAAATAAATGGATTATAAAAAAATGAATAAAAATACTGTAATTTTGTTAAGCAAAGCAAAGCCATAATTGTCTTTTAAATAATAATTTTAAATTTTATATATCTCAATTTTTAAAGGCATTTAAATTTTTAAGTGTCTCAATTTTATTGCATAATTTAGTTAAAACTTTTTTAACTTCAATCAACTTCGATAGCTTATCAAGGAAAATAAAAAATCCTTGTTTAGTTATAAATAAAAATTTATTTCAAAAGGAGAATTTGAAAATGAAAAATTCTAAAAACAAAAAACTTTTTACCTACATGGTTGTAGGAGCTTTAGTTATGGCTTTGTCTATAAGCTGTAAATCGAACTAAGAACCAGCGAAAGTGGAAATTCCATCTCAATATTATGGCACTTGGGTTTATGGAGTTACTACAAACAAAGCCCTTGTAATCAATGTAAGGCAGAATAGTTCAGGTTATGACGCAGACATATTTGTTTATAACAGAGAAGGTAATAGTGTGGCTAGTAGTCTGTTTGCTTGTAGTGGAGGCTGTATGACTGTAGACTTTGGAAGTAGTGTAACCAAAAATAGCGACACAAGTTGGACTGTGGGAGACGCCACTTTTTCTTTCAGTAGTTCTATAAACGGAACTTTAAGTTATTATGGTAATGATTACACTATTAATAAACTGCAATAACTTACGGTATGAATGAAAATTAAACCCGAGTTCTTTTTAGTAAAGGCTCGGGTTTTTATTTACTCATTCTATCCATATCAATTTTAAGCAAACTTATTTCAACATTTCCAAAAATATTATAACTATTTGGCATATAAAAAATATATTCTCTTTTATAAATTATTTCTTTCGTGTTTTCGTATATAACTTTTTTCAAATAAGGAATCATCATAATCAAACCTTCTATATTTGCCCCTTCCGATTGGCTATATTATCGATGCTATGGCTTAAGATTGATAATTTTTCTTTAAACTTATACTAAAGAAGCGGGTTATTTTATTTAATATATGATATATAATAAAATACAAAGGGCAATATATGAATTTCAAATTATTTTGTATTATTTTCGAAATTAGTATTATGTTAATAATAAATTTTTTAGCGAAAAAAAATAAATATTATGTTTACTTATTATGTAATAATGAGAAAATCCAATATATAGTATGCTATATATATTTTTTGAGGCTAATATTTGTATAAAATGTAGTATAATAAAAGACTTTTTATACAAAATAGCTCATTTTTTTTATTTTTTTCTAAAAAAATACTTGACAAAATTTATTCTATAAGTTAGAATATTCTAACAATAATTTTTAATAGACAAAATTAATTACGGAGATTATTATGAAGCATTGGTTTTTTAGACTTATGGAACTTGCGGGAAAATTTAAAATATTGCTTTTATTGTCTTGTTTATTTTCTATAATAAGCTCGATACTCGTTATGTTTCCTTTTGTTTTTATTTATATGATTATAAAAGAATTATTATATTCAAATAATTATGAAATTATAACTTATTATGCAAAAATAAGTTTAATATTTTCGTTATCGAGTTTAGCCGCATATTTGATAGCTTTATTATTATCTCATATAAGCGCGTTTTCTACGATACACTCGACAAAATTAAAACTTATGAAACATATAATTTCGTTGCCTTTGGGTTTTCACATAAAAAACCCGAGCGGAAAAATTAGAAAATTGGTTGAAGTTAGCTCGGAAGAAATAGAAAATTTTATCGCTCATAATATTCCAGATATAGCATACGCTTTCGTAAGTCCTATAGCTTTAATAATTTTATTTATATATTTCGATTATAGAATGGCTATAGCTTGTTTGATTCCGATTGTTATAGCCTTCATAATGCAAAGTATTCTTATGGGAAATAAAGGGGCTGGTAAATTTGTCGAGTTTTATCAAAAATATTTGGGCGAAATGAATAACGCAGCCGTAGAATATGTTAGAGGGATTTCTGTTATAAAAGTATTCGGGCAAACGACTTTTTCATTTAAAACTTTTTACGATTCTATAATAAGCTACGGAGATTATGCTAAAAAATACGCTATGTCTTGGAGAGTTCCAATGTCTTCTTTTATAGCTATAGTAAATTCTTCTTTCTTTTTTCTTATTTTATTTGGATTAATATTTATAACTAAAACGAACGATTATAGAGCCTTTGTTTTAAGTTTTATATTTTATACTATTGCAAGCGCTTTGGTTTCTTTAACTTTAATGAAACTTATGTATGTTAATTCGCATTCCGTTATGTTAAAAATGGCTGTGGACGATATATATAAAGTATTGGAAGAAAAACCGTTAGACAATATCACTAAAGAAATCAAACTTAACAAATTTGGCATTAGTTTTAAAAATGTAACTTTTCAATACGATAATACAAATATTCCCGCTATAGAAAATATAAGTTTTGACGCTTTGCCAAACACAATAACGGCGTTGGTAGGGGCTTCTGGTTCGGGAAAAAGCACTATAGCGAATTTGATTCCAAGATTCTACGATATAAATAAAGGAGCTATAGAAATAGGCGGAGTCGATATAAAAGATATAAATTATTCTCAATTAATGAAAACGGTTAGTTTCGTTTTTCAAGATTCAAAATTATTAAAAGCGACTATATTTGAAAATGTTAAATATGGAAGCCCAAACGCTTCAAAAGAGGAAGTTATTAAAGCGATGGAATTGGCTCAATGCGAAGATATAATAAATAAATTCCCCGATGGAATAAATACAAAAATAGGAACTAAAGGAGTTTATTTATCGGGAGGAGAAGTTCAGAGAATATCTATAGCGAGAGCGATACTTAAAAACGCTCCGATAATAGTTTTTGACGAAGCGACATCTTTTGCCGACCCAGAAAACGAATATCAAATACATTTGGCGCTTAATAAATTAATCAAAAATAAAACCGTTATAATGATAGCTCATAGATTATCTACTATAAAGGACGCCGATTTAATATTGGTTTTGGATAACGGAAAAATAATAGAAAGAGGAAATCATAACGAGCTTATAGAATTAAACGGAAAATATAAAATAATGTATGATAATTATAAAAAGGCTTTAAATTGGAGCGTAAAAAATAAAAAATAATAATTGCTTTATAGAATTAAAGGAGAAAATCTTATGCTTAAAAATATGTTTATGTTGTCGGATAGAGGAGTAAAAGATATGAGAAAGGCTATATTTTGGTCCGTAATATCCGACATAACTTTGATGGCTTCCGTTAGCGTATTGTTTATGGTTCTAAAAATTTTTATAGAGCCGATTATAGAATCTAAGGAATATACGGGCGAAAACGCGATAGCTTATATTTTAATAGCTTTATTGATAGCTTTTTGTATATATATAGCTTTTTATATTCAATACAAATATTTATATATTTCCGTATATTCCGAAAGTTCCGAAAAAAGAGTGAATATGGCTGAAACGATTAGAAAATTGCCTTTATCGTTTTTTCAAAAAAAAGATTTGGTAGAATTTACAAACACATTAATGAAAGATATAACGATAGTGGAAAATTTATTGTCGCATGCCGTTCCTCAATTTATAGGTTCGGCTATAACTATTGTATTAATATCGATATTGCTTTTAATTTTTGATTTTAAAATGGGTTTGAGCGTGGCGATAGTTTTTCCTATAGCTATATTAATAGTTTTCGCAAGCAGAAGAATAATGGAAAAATACGGGAACATAGCTTTGGATATTAAAAATCAGTCTTCTGACGCTATTCAAGAAGCTTTGGATTGCGTTAAAATAATAAAGTCCTACAATATAGAAAAAGATTATTTGAAAACTCTTAAAGAAAAATTAAGAGAATCGTTTTACGCTTTTCTAAAAACCGAAGTTGTGACGGGAACTTTTGTAATGTCGGGGAACGCGATATTGAAATTCGGAATGTCTTTAACTATATTTTTCGGAGCTTATTTATTTATAAGAAACGAAATAACGATTTATAAATATATAGCTTTTTTGTTAATCGCTTCGAGAATATATTCGCCAATAGAAATTATGCTAAATAGAATAGCGGAAATATTTATGCTTAAACTTATATATAAAAGAATGCGAGCGATAGAAAATGTAGAAATACAAAAAGGAAGAGAAAATATCGAATTAAATAATTTTAATATATCTTTCAATAATGTTTGTTTTTCTTATAAAGACGACAATAATCAAGTTATAAAAAATATTTCTTTTGAAGCGAAACAAAACGAAGTGACGGCGATAGTCGGAAAAAGCGGAAGCGGAAAATCGACTTTGGCTAAACTTGCCGCAAGATTTTGGGATTTTCAAGAAGGAGATATAACGATAGGCGGAGTCGATATAAAAACTATAGAGCCAGAAACTTTATTAAAAAATATATCCGTAGTTTTTCAGGATGTAATTTTATTTAACGATACGATTTATAATAATATAAAAATTGGAAAACGAAACGCGACTAAAGAAGAAATTTATAAAGCCGCAAAATTGTCTCAATGCGATAAATTTATAAATAACTTAAAATACGGTTATGAGACGATGCTTGGAGAGAATGGCGAAACTTTATCGGGCGGCGAAAGGCAGAGAATTTCAATAGCGAGAGCTTTACTCAAAAACGCTCCGATAATATTGTTGGACGAAATAACTTCTTATTTGGATAGCGAAAACGAAAGTTTGGTTCAAGAGGCGATTTCAAATCTTATTAAAAATAAAACCGTTATTGTTATAGCGCATAGATTAAAAACTATAAGAGACGCCGATAAAATAATAGTTTTGGATAACGGAAAAATTTTAGAAGAAGGAAAACATGAGAAGCTTATGCAAAATAATTCTTTATATTCAAAACTCGTTTCTATGCAAGAAGAGAGTTTAAGTTGGAAAATTTAATTTTTAAGCGAATATTAATATTTAAGGAGAATATATGAATTTCAAAAAAGTAAAAATAGAAATATTTATTCCCGCAGAATATACGAATAAATTAAGAGAAGAGTTAAATAATATCGGGGCTTTGGGAGTTGGTAATTACGATAATGTTATCTCTATTACGAAAATAAAAGGTTATTGGCGTCCTCTTGTTGGCGCTAATCCTTTTGACGGAAAAATTAATGAAATATCCGAAGCAAACGAAGATAAAATAGAATTTTCAACCGACATAAAAAATATAGAAAATATTATTAAAGTTATTAAAGAAGTTCATCCTTATGAAGAGCCTGTTATAAATATTATTCCTTTATTAAATGACAAATTTGATATCAATTTGAATCATTAATTTAATCTTCTTTTGTCTAATAATCCCATTAAATCTCTAACTTCGTATAAAGTTTTTTGAGCGACTTTTAAAGCGGATTTTTTTCCTTCGTTTAAAACATCGTAAACAAAATCTTTATCGTTTGAAAATTTTTCTATTTTTTCTCTTATCTGCGCTAATTCCGTATTTATATTTTTTGCAAGAGATTTTTTACATTGAACGCAACCGATATTTGCGCTTTGGCAATCTTTACAAATTTCTTTTTGTTCTTCTTCGCTTGAAAATATTTTATGATAACTGTAAACATTGCAAATTTCTGGGTTTCCTTTATCGGTTTTTAATTTTCTGTTTGGGTCGGTGACGGCTTTTTGCAAAATTAATTTTTCAGTTTCTTCGGCGCTTAATCTTAAAGGAATATGATTATTTAAAGACTTGCTCATTTTATTAATTCCGTCAAGCCCTAATATTCTTAAAACTTTTCCATGATAAGTTTCTGGCTCTTTAAAATATTCTCCGTATCTATTGTTAAACTTTCTCACTATCATTCTTGTAAGTTCGACATGCTGTTCTTGGTCTTCTCCAACGGGAACTATATCGGGATGATAAAGCAAAATATCGGCAGCCATTAAAGAAGGATATGTTAAAAGAGCGGCGTTTATATTTTCCGCGTTCTTTCTCGATTTATCTTTATATTGAGTCATTCTTTCAAGTTCGGCTACGGGAATAATAGAATTAAATATCCAAGCTAATTCCGTATGAGGTTCTACATCCGATTGAACAAATATAGAACATTTTTCTAAATTGAGTCCGCATGCCAAATATTCTATCGCCGTGTCTATTATTCTTTTTTGCATTTCTTTCGCGTCATATTCTATCGTTATAGCATGATAATCTGCAATAAAAAAGAATCCATAATATTCGCTTAATATATTTTCCCAATTTTTCAAAGCGCCCAAATAATTTCCTATATGAAGCGCTCCCGTAGGTTGTATTCCGCTTAACATTATTTTTTTTAACATTTTATAACCTCGTTTAATTAAATAAAATTTTATTCAGTCTTTATATTTGCCACCAAAGAACCGTTTTTATTTTTCAAATCATGAACATTTATATAAATTATTCTTTTATCTTCGGTTTCTATCATTATTTTTCTACTCAAAGGATTTAAATCTTTTATCATTGCAGGAACGCTATTAAATATTAATTTTGTTCCAACTTTAGGCAAATCTTTTTTCAAACAACAATAAGCGTCATATTCATGAGCCAAACAACACATTAATCTTCCGCATTGCCCCGATATTTTCATCGTGTTTAAGAGAATACTCTGTTCTTTAGCCATTTTTATTGTTATCGTTTCAAATTTGCTCCTCTTTACTCTGCAACATAATTCTCTTCCGCAAATTCCGCATCCGCCTATTGCTCTCGCTTCATCTCTAACTCCTATCTGTCTTAATTCGATTCTTATTTTGAAATGAGAAGCCAAATCTTTTACTAATTCTCTAAAATCTACTCTCTCTTCCGCTATAAATTCAAATAATAATTTTGCCCTGTCTAAAAAATAATAAGAACTTATAAGTTTTAAATCCAAGTTATGATTAATTACTTTTTCCTTGCATATTTTTAAAGCTTCTATAGAATCTTTTTTATTTATATTAAACTGTTCTATATCGTTTTCGTCCGCTATTCTAATTATATTAAATATTTTATTTTTATTTCTATGATTTTTATGATGAGTTTCTTTATCAACCATATTTTTAATTTCTTCGGATACATCTTCGCCTTCTATATTATTATCTTCGTTATCTTCGACTTTATGAGTTTCTTCGTCAATTTTATTTAATAAATCCAAATCTACATCTTCAAAATTAATTACATTTCCAAGTTCTATTCCATCGTCAGTTTCTATAACGCAATTATCTTTTACTTTTACATCTTTTATATGCAAATGTTCAAATTTTCCAATATTAGAATCTCTAAATTTTATATGAGCTATATTTTTTATCATTAAACTTCTCCATTACTTAAATATACTTGAAATAATTTAAAGATATTATATTTTATTTATAAGTTAATATTATTGCAAGTATTATTTTTTGAATATAGAATATAAATAAAAAATAAAATTATTTATAGAATTTTTAAAACATATCTGCAATTTAGCGGATAATTTATTTTATTATAATTTAATATAAGTGAGTTATTATGTCAAATATAAGCGTTATTGGAGCTGGCGGTTGGGGACTTGCGCTTGCAAATATTTTTTCTGAAAAGCATAATATAAAAGTCTGGGTTCACAGCGAAAAAAGTTATAAATTATTAAACGAAAATCATAGAAACGATAATTATTTAAAAAATATTGAATTAAATAAAAATATTTTTTTCACTATGGATATTAAAGAAGCCGTAAACGATTCTGAAATTATAATTATAGTAACGCCTTCTTTTGCATTTTATGAAGCTTGTAAAAATATAGAACCTTTTATAAAAAACGAGCAAATTTTAATTTCTGCTACAAAAGGACTTGATAGAAAAACGGGAAAAACTATGAGCGAAGTTGCAAGAAGCGTTATTTCGGGCGATTTGAATATATTAACTTTATCGGGACCATCTCATGCAGAAGAAACCGCAAAAGGAATTCCTACTGCAATAGTAGTCGGAGGCGAAAAAGGAATTTCAGAATATGCGCGAGATATTTTAACCGTTCCTCCAAAATTAAGAATATATAATTCTACCGACCAAAAAGGAGTGGAGATAGGCGGAGCTTTAAAAAATATTATAGCAATCGCTGGAGGAATAGTCGATGGACTTAAACTTGGCGATAATACAAAAGCGGCTTTAATAACAAGAGGATTGCATGAAATAGTGAGATTCGCTTTAAGTAAAGGAGCAAGAATCGACACAATGTATGGACTTTCGGGTATAGGCGATTTGATTGTCACATGTTCAAGCGGATTAAGTAGAAATAATAGATTAGGAAGAGAGCTTGCAAAAGGAAAAAAATACGAAGAGGTTATATCGGAAAGTCATGGACAGGTTGCCGAAGGAGTTTACGCTACGAGAGCGGCTTATGATTATTCTAAAAAAAATAATATATATATGCCTATTACCAAAGCGGTTTATAATGTTTTATTTAACGATGCAGATATTCGCGAAACATTAAACGATTTAATGAGCAAAGAAGCGAAAAGCGAAGGATTCTTTTAAAATTAAAATTTATAATTGACATTTTAAATTAAATATTATATATTTTATAAAATATATTTTATAAATGCACAAATAAATAGGTATGATTAAAAAATGAGAAAATTAATTTATAAAATTCCAATTATGTTTGCAATCGCAATTATAATAGCCACTTCTTCAAGCATAATGTTATCCAACGCTTTTTATATAAAAACTTTTAATACAACTTTAAACGAATATAAAATGCAATTAAATAATGAAAATGTTTCAAATAACGAATTAAAAGATAAAGTTTATATTCCATTAAAAAGAACGATTTTATTTTCAATAATAGTCGGCTTAATTATAGTAATCTCTCTTACGATAATGGCGATAATTTTTACAAAAAGGCTAACTTCTTATTTGAACGAAGCTTTAAGAGTTTCGCATTTATTATCCGAAGGAGATATTAGTTTTAAAATTTTCGAAAAATTTTTAAGTAGAAAAGACGAGATTGGCGATATAATAAGAAGTTTAAATAATGTTGTCGATGTGTTAAAAGGAATTATAAAAACTGCAAATTTAAATATAGATTTGACAAAAAGAACGGCTTATTCCTTGACTTATTCTAATAAAGATTTATTACAAAGAACAACGGAACAAACTTTACAATTAGAAAAGACCGCCGAAGCTACGGAAGAGATTTCAGGAACTATAAAAAAGTCCGCAGAAAACGCGGGTTTAATAAATCAAATGATGAAAGAAGCTAAAGAATCTGTCGATAGAGCGGGAAATATAATATCCGAAACGGTTAATAATACGGAAGAAGCTTTTGAATATAGCGAAAAAATAAGCGGACTTGTAAAATTTATTGAAGATATAGCTTTTCAAACTAATTTGCTAGCGTTAAACGCATCGGTTGAAGCTGCAAGAGCGGGAGAGCATGGAAAAGGTTTCGCCGTAGTCGCTTCTGAAGTTAGGAATTTAGCTCAAACGACTCAAAGCTCCGTTCATGATATAACTTCTTTTATTTCTGGAAGCAATGAGAGAGTAAAGAAAGCTACAGAATCGGCTAATTTTTCAAGAGAATTATTTGCCGATATTGAAAATAAAATTTCAGAAACTACAAAATTAATATCCGATATGCATGATATAACTAAAGAGCAAATGATTGGAATAGGAAATATTAATAAAGCTATGACGGATATAGATTTGAGGAATCAAGAAAATGACAGTTTAGTCGGTTCTATGGGAGAATCTTCAAAAGAGCTTGAAAGTCAAATGGAAGAATTATTTAAAGCTATGAGTTTTTTCCAAATAGGAGCGAGAAAAATTGAATGGCTTGATAAATATAACACTTTAAATAAAACTATAGACTCGCAACATATTAAAATAATAGAATACGCGAATAAAGTTCATAACGCTTTATATAGCGGAAATAAAAAAGAAGTTGACGAAGCTTTTAAAGGAGCTATCGAATATACAAAATTCCATTTTTCAGAAGAGCAGAAAATACAAGTTCAACATAAAGATAGATATCATAAAGTTAAAGAGCATTTTGGAGAGCATAGAATGTTTGAAAATAAAATAGACGAACAATATAAAAAATTCCAAAACAGCCTCGATTGGCGTAAAGTCGCCGAAGATTTTTCTCATCTTTTGGAAAAACTTTTAATAGAGCATATCGGAGTTTGGGATAAAGAATTTGTAAAAACTGCAGGAATTCAGAATTCTTAAATTATTTTCATTGAATAAGATTTTATAATTAAATATTGCATATTATTTTACAGTCGTTGAGAATATTTAGCCGCAAAATAGTCGGGCAAAAGTTAAGCAATCAGCCATTAATAAAGTTAAATTTTAAAATAGAATTTTATTAATTTTAGACTGCCACGCTTCACTTCGTTCTGCTCGTAGTGACAGTCTTTTGTGAAGTAAAAAATTCGAATAAAATTTTTTATATTCAGAAATAGGATAAATCTCGCTTTCAGCGAGGTAGTAAAACTTCTGTTACTTGAAAAATAAGATTTAAAATAAATAAACAAATAGCTATTTGACTTTCAATTTAAATTGTTATTTTTTTGTTTCTTTTGGCGTCTGCCAGTCTTTGACATGTTAACAAAAAAATAACATAATTTTTATTTCTTTGTTTTGAAAAAAAGAAAAGTTTAAAATAAAAAATGGCAGAGCTTTTAAACCCTGCCTATATTAAAAATGAAAACCTTATCTAATTTATCTTAATAATTCTCTATCTACCAAAGTATTTGCAGGAACATAATCATTAACCACTTGAGAGAAAATTAAAGTATCCGCAAAGCCCCCTCGTTTTACCGACAAGAATAAATCGTTATATTCGCTTTCCGCCATTCCCATTTTCTTTAATGTAACCGCTTTATAGAAAGTCGCATCGTTTGCAAATCTTGTGCTTGGATATTCGTTAATAACTCTATCAAATAAATCTACCGCGCTTTGTAATTCGTTCATATCGGTAGAATAAGTTTGATAAAGCATTCCGTTCCATAATAAAGATAGAGGTTTAAATTTTTCTATAGTCGTATTATTCATAACATTTTTAAACGATTCGTTAGCTATAGATATATTTGCTCTATTGCTTTTTGAAAGAAAATAATGAACTATTCCTTTAAATTGATAAATCTGTCCCAAATCAACTCCAACAGGCAAATTATTCAAATCTAAATTATTTATATAATTTCTTGCTCTCGTATATTCTTTATTTGCAATCATTACTCTTATCTCTTTAATAATCAAAGGGTCGGTTTTATGCGTGCTTGCCCAAGGACTATAAAAATTGTATATAGTCGCTTTTCTTTGTCCTCTCCTTATAGGCGTTGAAGTTCTAACTGTAGGAGTCGGCTTTTTTGGGGCGTTATTTTGATTATAATCATTAACGCTAAAATCGTCATAAAAAGGACTTGAATTAAAATTATTTGATTCTAAAATAACATCCTGATTAGTAGACTGTTGATATTCTCGTTCTATTTGATTTATATAATCATCCTGAACATTTTTATTATCTTTACAAGAGGCGATAAAAGATAATAGTATTAAAGATAAAAACATTAATAAAGCTTTTTTCAACATTTTTTACTCCATAAAGTATAATTAATATTTTTTATATTATCGGAAATTATATAATAAATATTAGATAACGATTTAATAAATTTAGTTTTTCTTGAAAATTACTATCTTACGCTTTTATCATAAGGCAAACCCGAAGATTTAGGAGCTTGAGAGTTTTTTGAAGTAAAAGCCAAAACTATTATAGTCGTTATATAAGGAATCATTTTATAAACGCTATTTGATATCGGCAAATTTGAAAGTATAGGAATTCCAGAATATGCTGACGCTAAAGTTTTCATTAAGCCGAAAAAGAAAGCTGCATAAAGTATTCTTATTGGTTTCCACTGCCCGAATATTAAAACCGCCAAAGCTAAAAATCCGTATCCTGCAACCGTAGCGTTAAAATTTGTCGAAGTTGGAATAACGAATACCAAACCTCCAATTCCAGCCAAAGCTCCAGAAATTGCAACTCCAAAATAACGCATTTTATAAACATTAATTCCGACAGAATCGGCGGCTTGAGGATGCTCTCCGCAACTTCTTAATCTTAAACCGAATCTAGTTTTATAAAGCGCAAACCATGATAAAGCTAAAATTATAAATCCCAAATAAGTCGTTATATAAGCGTTTTTAAATAACAAATTTCCTATAATCGGAATATTTCCTAAAACGGGAACGGATTCTATTCTGAAATTATTTACAAAAGATATTTGCTGAACTACTTGAATCGCTCTCGTAACATATATTGCAAAAGCGGGCGCAAATATATTTAAAGCCGTTCCGCTTATAACTTGGTCGGCGCTCATATTAATTGAAGCGTAAGCATGAAGCAAAGAAAATATTAAACCAGACAAAGATGAAATTATTATAGCTATAAATAAAGTAATCGTTGGCGAAAATAAATTTCCGAATCTGCTTATAAAAAATATTCCCGTAAAAGCTCCGATAATCATTATTCCTTCTAAAGCTATATTAACGACTCCGCTTCTTTCTGAAAACATGCCGCCCAAAGCGACAAGCAAAAGAGGAATTGAAAATAACATTGTTTGTTGAATTAAAAAATAAATCGTTTCCATAAATTGTCCTTTTTAATTTTGTTAATTAATTTTCTTTTTTAAGTTTTTTAGAAATAAATCCTACAATGCTTCTAAACATTAAAGCGAAAGCGCTAAAATAAATTATAGACGATATTATCATTTCTATAACTTCGGGAGTAAAATCATGCATTTGCATATAAAATCCTCCAACCGTTATATAAGCGATAAATATTCCCGCTATTAATATTCCGAAAGGATGCGATAAACCTAATAAAGCTATAGGAATTCCCATAAAACCTTCTTCGGCTAAAATGTCTACGACTTCAATATGTTTTCCGACTCCAGATAAATATAATAATCCTCCGCCAAGTCCAGCCAAAGCTCCCGCTATAACCATAGATAAAATTATATTTCTTTTTTCGTTTATTCCTGCATATCTGCTAGCTTCTTTATTTAATCCGCAGGCTTTAAGCTCAAATCCGAAAGTCGTTTTTGAAAGAATTATATAAATTATTATAACTGTTAGAATCGCTATAAAAAATCCTCCGTTTGCGCTTGAGCCTTTAAATATTGCGTTTAATCCCATATTTGGAATTGTTCCAGATGGCGGAATATTTTGAGATTGATTTTTTAACATATCGTAAACCGTTAGAGTGACAAGATAATTAACCAAATACATTCCTATATAATTCATCATAATGCTTGATATAACTTCATTAACATTAAATTTAGCTTTCAAAATTCCTGGCAAATAAGCCCATAAACCGCCAGCGATAAAAGAAACGAATAAAGCCAAAATCCAATGAAGCCAAGATGGAAGGCAAACGCATTTTACCGCAACCAAAACCGCCGCATAAGCTCCGACTATAAATTGTCCAGGTGCGCCTATATTAAAGAGTCCATTTTTGAAAGCGAAACCGACAGAAAGCCCCGTTAATATTAAAGGAGTAGCCGTATATATAACTTGTCCCATTCCTCTGCTTCCGCCTGAAAATCCGCCCAAAAGTATTGTAATAAAAGCGGGCAAAGCGTCTTTAGGATTGCTTATAAGAAGTATTATTAGTCCGAGCAAAAGTCCTATTATTATTGCAAGAAAAGAAGAAAATATTTTAACGAATCCGTCTTTTTCGAGTATATTAATTATTTGATTTTTCATTTTATTTGCTCCTTTTATGCGCTTCTTTTTGAGCCAGACATATATAATCCAAGTTCGTTTACAGTTAAATTGTTAGGATAGAGATTTGCAACTATTTCGCCTTCAAACATAACTAATATTCTATCGCTTAAATTCATTACTTCGTCAAGCTCCAAAGAAACAAGTAAAACCGCCTTTCCTTTATCTCTCTGATTAATAAGCTCTTTATGTATATATTCAATCGCTCCAACATCGAGTCCGCGAGTCGGTTGAACGGCTATAAGTAAATCTGGTTCTCTGTCAATTTCTCTTGCTATAATAGCTTTCTGCTGATTTCCGCCCGACATACTTCTTGCTATCGTCTTAAAACCTTCGGCGCTTCTTATATCGAATTTTTCTATTAAAGAATTTGAATAATTTTCCATTTCTTTAAAATTTAAAAATCCTTTATTTTGAAATCTTTCGGTAAAATAAGTTTGAAGAATTAAATTCTCTCCCAAAGTATAATCCAAAACTAAACCGTATTTATGTCTGTCTTCGGGAATATGTCCTATTCCGCTTAAAGTCTTTTTCCTAATGCTTAAATCGGTAATATCATGTCCTTTTAAGTTTATGTTTCCAGAATTTAATTCTATCAATCCCGTTAATGCGTATATTAATTCGCTCTGTCCGTTTCCGTCTATTCCAGCTATGCAAACTATCTCGCCCGCTCTTACTTCAAAAGAAACATTTTTAATGATATTCTTTGCGCTTTTATGAGATTTTATATTCAAATCATGAGCCGATAAAATTATATCTTTAGGTTTAGCTTCGCTTTTTTCAACTACCAAAGATATTTTTCTTCCAACCATCATTTCTGACATTTCTTCTTTTGTGGCTTCTTTTACATCTATAGTTCCTATATATTTTCCTTTTCGTAAAACTGAACATCTATCGGCAACTTCTTTTATTTCGTTTAATTTATGCGTTATAAATAAAATTGATTTTCCTTCTTTCGTTAACGATTTCATTATTTTCATTAATTCTTCAATTTCGTTTGGCGTTAAAACTGCAGTCGGTTCGTCAAATATAAGTATATCGTTGTCTCTATAAAGCATTTTTAATATTTCAACTCTCTGTTGCATTCCAACCGTTAAATCGCTAATTAAAGAATCGGGATAAATTTCAAGTCCGTAAGTTTTGCTTAATTCTAAAACTTTTTTTCTTGCATCGTCCATTTTTAAAATTCCGTTTTTTACGGTTTCAACTCCGAGTATAATATTTTCTAAAGCGGTAAAATTATGAACGAGTTTAAAATGCTGATGAACCATTCCTATTCCCAAAACGTTTGCCGTGTTAGGATTATCAATATTAACTTCTTTTCCGTTAACTTTTATAATTCCTTCTTCCTGTTTATAAAGCCCGAATAGAACGCTCATTAAAGTTGATTTTCCCGCTCCGTTTTCTCCGAGCAATGCATGAATTTCGCCTCTTTTTAATTGAACGGTAATATTATCGTTTGCGATTATTCCCTTAAATCTTTTTGTAATGCCGAGCATTTCGACTACATAATCTTCGTTTATATTAGGCATAGTAAAATCCTTGTTAAAAGATTATTTATATTTATATATTACAATATTTTTTATAAAAATGAAATAGCTATAATTATATATTATTGATTTTTTTTGTTTTTCATATATGACCGATGCTTATAGTAGAATGTATAAATTATATATTATTATTTTTTAATATATTTTTTTACTTATTAGGCAAATGCTTAATTATCTGAGTGTCCAACAAAACCGCTCTGCTCAAATTATCATAACCTAAAATTTTAGCGTAAACTTCTATATGGCTTTTAGTTTCAAGCGAAATATTTTGGCTGTATATTAAATCGGCAACTCCAACTATTTCTTTTACATTGTTGTCGTAAATTAAAAGTCTCGCCTTATTTTTTGGAACGCCGTCTATATTTGTTTTTGAAATTCCGCTTACATCCGCTTTCCATTTTATAAATCCGCCTTCGTATAAATTATAATTTTTTACTACGGTTAAATAATCGGGGCTTTCTTTAAAAATATTATAATCGGGAGCTATAACGAAATTTTTTAAAACTCTAAATCTTTCTTTTAAATAATCGTTTATATCGCTTTCTAAAGCTCCGTTTATTATCATAACCGCTTCGTTTACAGATGCGCTTCTCATATTTTTCTTTGCCTTATCAAACATTTCTGCAACTTCTCTTGGCGAATATGTTGGGCTCTTTGCGCTTTCTGGAATTTTTCCTTCTTCCAAACCTTCAAACAAATAAACATTTTCAAGTTTTTCTCTCAATTCTTTTTGTTCTCTATCAAGTAAAACATATTTAATCATAGGATAAACTCTATCTATAATTAAATAAGAACCTAAAGATAAAATAAAAACTATTGGAATTATAATTAAAAATTTTAAAATTGAAAATTCTTTTTTTCCTAATAAATAAGGACGAGGTTTAATTTCGTTTCCTTTGGCGTTGTTAGTTAAAAATCTTATTCTCTCTATATTGTCGGAAGCGATTTTATTGTCGGGCGATAAATCTAATATTCTAAAATATTCTCTTAAAGCGTTTTCTCTATGTCCGTTGTATAAACTAATATATCCTTTTGCTAAAGTTGCATTAATGCAAAAACTATCTTCTCTCAAAGCCTTTCTTGATACTTCTTCCGCCGCTGAAAAATCTTTTAAAAAAATATTTGCAAAAGCAAGCATCGATAAAGCTTCCGCATTATGATTTAATTTGCTAGTATTATTTAAAAGATAATTCTTCGCTTTTTTGTATTTTTTTCTTTTAATTAATTTATAAGCGTTGGAAGATATATTATTCTTCATTATAAAATAGTCCTAATATTTTATATAATTGTTAACATAATTATCGGTATTATGATAACTTTTATTAGAGATTTTTGAGCTATAGTTAAGAATTTTTTATAATCCTTGTATCTTAAAGTTGACAAATATTAATTAATTTACTAAAATAGTAGTATATCAATAAATAATATATTATTTAAGGAGATATTTATGTCTTATATAGTAGGATTTGGAGAGATTATGTTAAGGCTTTCGTCAATCGATAACGAGAGACTTTTTCAATCTTTAAAATTAAACGCTACTTTTGGAGGAGTAGAAGCGAACATTTGTGTTTTGGCTTCAATATTAGGATTAAACAGCAGGTATATAACAATGCTTCCCGATAACGCGATAGGGCATAAAGTGGAAGAATTACTTTTAAGTCATAAAGTCGATACTTCCGCTATAGCTTGGGGAGGAAAAAGATTAGGAATATATTTTGTAGATAAAGGAAATAATTATAGAACTTCAAATATTATATACGATAGAGAACATTCTTCAATATCGGAAGCGAGTGCAAAAGATTTTGATTGGGATAAAGTTTTTGATAACGCTTCTTATTTTCATGTAAGCGGAGTCACGCCCGCTCTTACTCAAAGCGCCGCCGATTTAACTTTATACGCGGTTAAGGAAGCAAAGAAAAGAAATATAAAAGTTTCTTGCGATATTAATCATAGAAAAAAATTATGGAAATACGGAAAGAAAATAGAAGAGATTATGCCCGAAATAGTTAAATATTCCGACATAGTTTTTGCTAACGAATACGATGCGATAAAAATATTAGGAGTAGAAAGCGATATAAATGTAGATTCAAATATAAGCGAGGAAGATTATAAAATCATAATGGATAAATTAATTTCTAAATATTCTCTTGAAATAGTTATAACGACAAGAAGGGAGATTATTAATTCAAATCATAATAATATATCGGCTTTGCTTTATAATAATAAAAATCTTTATAAATCAAAAAAATATAATATTACAAATATAGTCGATAGAATAGGAACGGGAGATTCTTTTGCGGCGGGAATACTTTCGGGTTTAAATATGTTTAAGGATTATCAATATATTTTGGAATTTGCAACTGCGGCATTTTGTATAAAGCATACTATTCCTGGCGATTGGAATTTAACCACAAAAGAAGAGGTTATATCGCTTATGGAAAGTTACGAAAAATTGGATGTGAAAAGATAAATTAATTTTTAAAGTAATCGGGAAATTTGCTTTTTAATAATTTCAAATCTTCGGTTACATGAGTTAAATGAGTTTCGATTAAAGAAACGGCTTTTTTAGAATTTCTTTCTTTAACTGCTTGAAGTATATCTTGATGTTCTTTTAATGTTCTATTTCTATTAGTTAAAGTTTCGTTTTTATCCATTTCTATAATATTAAAAATTCTCGCTCTATTAAGATGTTTCATAGAATCTTTAACAATATTGTAAGCTAGTTTTTTATTATCTATCAAAAATAATATTTTATGAAAGTTATTGTCTATATCTAATAATTTATATAAATCGTTATTTTTAATATTTTTCTTATATTTGTCTATATTATCGTTCAATAATTCTAAATCTTTTTCTGCGCGTTTATTACAAACTATTTTAATTATCTCTTTTTCTAAAGTTCTTCTCATAAAACTCATTTCGTCTATTATATTAATATCTATTAAAGAAACTCTTGTAGCTTTTTGAGGATAAATTTCAATAAAATTAATTTTTTCGAGTCTTGAAAAAGCCTCTCTCACGGGAGTTCTGCTTATATTTAGTATTTCGCTTATTATTTTTTCGCTTATAAAAGTTCCTGGAGCAAGAAACATATTTATTATATTATATTCTATAACTCTTGAGGCATAATCGCCTATCGGTTCGTTTTCTTTTTTTTGTAGAACCGTAACTTTTTTCAAATTGTTATCGTAATTTTTTAATTTAGCCATATTGATTTAATATATTTTACAATTTTTATAATTTATCTATCTCTTCAATTGTTAATCCTGTTGCTTTACTTATCAAGGCTTTATCAATGTTCATTTGTTTTAAATTTTTTGCTATATCATAGTCTCGCTTTTTTAATTCTATATTCATCATATCCTTGTAAAAATATTCATTCCATTCTTTTTTTCTATACGCATTTATCAACGGGTCGCTATCGATAAAACTTTGACACCTCTTTTCTACTTCTTCAAAAATATTATTCTCTTTTATTAAATTTGACATATTCTCCCCCTTAAAAAATTTTATCCAACTTGATAATTTTTCTTTATTGTTATTTAAATTAAATTTCGGTAATTCAATATAATGCAACATGCAATGGTCGGTTAATATTTTATTATGTTTGATTTCTTTCAATAAATAACAAGAATGAAAATCGTCTATATCATTAAACAGCGTGAAGTCCAAAACATTAATGCTAATCACGGGCGAAAGTTTTGTATAATTTTCCGATTTGTTTAAAAGTGAACTATAACTATTTGCCCAATAATAAAGACTTCTGCGAATAAAATATTGATTTCCTTGCAATTGAATTTCAATTATAACGGTTTGATTGTCTTCGGTAATGCATTTAACATCAACTATTGATTCTTTTCCGTCTAAATATTTAGTCAAATTGAATGGATTTAAAATTACAACATTATTAAAAGTTTGAAAATTTAAATCAATCATTACTCCGTTAATGAAATCTAAAACAATATTTTCGTTTCCTTCGTCTGAAAATAAATATCTGATAAAACAATCATCGCCAAAGGCAGGCTTTAGCCTCTTTTTATTTAAACTATCAATGGTAATAATTTCGTTTTTGCTTTTTTCTAAATATTCAAATTCGTCCATAAGATATATTATAACAGAATAATTTTTATTTGTCAAAATAATAAACATGCCTACAAATTACTAAAAATATATCAAATAAATTATTTTTTAAATTCTAAAATCGTTAAAAAATGTAGTAAATGTATGATAATTAAAGAATGATTTAAAAAATTTCGTTAAAAAAGCAAAAAAATTCAAATTTTCACTTGACAATTGCATTAAATTTATTAAAATACTAGCATACTAATAATTTATTTAAGGAGAAAAATAATGAAAACAAAAAATTTAAAAAAGGTTTTATTAGCGAGCGTTTTAAGTTTGGGCTTAATATTTTTTATTGGGTGCAAAGAAAAAGGAGATTCCTCTATTTTAAAACTATCTCATAATCATGCGACAGGTTATCCTGTAGATATTGCATATAAAAAATTTGCCGAAATAATCGAACAAAAAAGCGAAGGAAAATATAAAATACAAATATATCCATCTGCTCAATTAGGAGAACAAAAAGCGTCTATGGAATTACTAAAATCCGATGTAATACAATTTGCCCATGTTAGCACAGCTATTTTAGAGAGCTTCGATTCTTTGTATAGTGTTTTTAATTTGCCTTATCTTCATAGAGATTATCAACATTATGTAGATGTAATGAGAAGCGAGGGAATGCAAAAGTATTATGAATCTTCTTTAGATAAAGGATTTGCAGTTATAACATTTATAGAGGCGGGTTCAAGAAATATTTATACTAAATCTAAACCAGTTAATAAAATGCAAGATTTATTAGGACAAAAAATAAGAGTAATAGATTCTCCTTCATCTATAGAAATGATGAAACTTTTTAAAGCAAGCCCAACAGCTATGAATCTTGCTGATATTTATACTAGTTTACAACAAGGAGTTATTGACGGAGCAGAAAATAATTGGCAAAGTTATGTTGAAGTTGGACATGCTGAAGTCGCCAAGTATTATTCTTTGACAGAACATTTAAACCTACCAGATTTATTAGCCGTAGGCACGCCTTTTTGGAATTCTTTAACTGACGAAGAAAAACAAATGTTTAGAGACGCTTCAAGAGAGGTTGAAATATTTTTTGCTGAACTTTGGAAAGAAAGCGAAAATAAGTCTAGGGAAAAAGCTATTAAAGAATATAATGTTACTGTAATAAATCCTGATATTAGCGATTTTAGAAAAGCGGTTATACCAATGCATGAAGCTTTAGCTAAAAGAGATTCAAAATCAAAAGAATTAATAGATTATATAAAAAATTATGGTTTATAATATTTTAAGGAGAATTTAATCTATGTTCATATTAAAAAGTATAAAATTTTATGTAGATAAAATATTGTTCTTTCTGTTATCTTTAGTAATTTTTGCTATGCTGTTATGCGTATCCTTGCAAGTATTTTCTAGATATGTCATGAAGTCTCCTTTTGTATTTACAGAAGAACTTGTTAGATTTTTATTAATTTGGCTTGGATTATTAGGCGGTAGCTATTCATTTGGAGTAAAAGGACATATAGCTTTAACTTTATTTTTTGATAAGTTTAATGATACCATAAAATTTATAGCTAAAATTATAATAGATATTGCCATATTTTTATTATCTTTATTTATATTGATAATAGGTGGATTAAAATTAATTTCCATAACTCATAATCAGGTATCTTCCGTTTTGGCTATACCTATGTGGTGGGTTTATACCGTGTCTCCAATAAGCGGTATAATAATCGTATTTTATCAAATATATTATATTTTATTGGAAATATTTGACATAAGGAAAATAAAATGACATCATCAATAATTATTTTAGTTATTACTTTTGCTATATTTTTATTTTTGGGAGTTCCAATATCGGTAACCATAGCGTTATCTTCATTATTTGTAATGCTTTTGCATTTGCCTTTTGACATGTCGTTATTAACGGCTTCGCAATCTTTATTAAATTCTCTTAATTCTTTTCCTCTTTTAGCTATCCCGTTATTTATTCTTTCGGGTTCAATAATGAATACTGGAGGATTGGCTTTAAGATTAATAAATTTTGCAAAATTAATAACTGGAAAATTGCCTTCTCCATTATGGCATATAAATGTTTTAACTAATATGTTTTTTGGGGCTTTATCTGGTTCGGCTGTTGCCGCAGAAGTTGCAGTTGGAAAAATAATTACTCCTCTTGAAGAAAAAGAAGGTTATGATATGCCTTTTAGTACCGCAGTTAATATAACTTCTTGCACTACGGGACTTTTAATTCCGCCAAGCAATACATATATTGTCTATTCTCTCGTTAGCGGAGGAACTTCAATAGCGGCTTTATTTTTTGCAGGTTATATACCTGGTATTTTGATGGGAGTTGGTATAATGTTTATATGCGCTCTTACATCTATAAAAAATAAAACTAAAGTAGTTAAAGAACATATATCCTTTAGAGATAAATTAATTATTACATGGAGAGCTATACCAAGTTTACTTTTAATAGTCATTACAATAGGCGGTATAGTAAAAGGAGTATTTACCGCTACGGAAGGCGCTGGAGTTGCGGCGTTATATAGTTTAATATTATCTTTTATATACAAGATGTTAGATTTTAAAAAAATAAAAACTATTATAGAAGATACCATAGTTCTTTCTGGTATATGCTTATTTTTAGTAGCTTCATCATCTATAATGTCTTGGATACTTTCTTTTTCGCATATACCCGAATTAGTAGCAAGCGGATTATTATCCGTATCTTCAAGTCCTATAGTTATATTGATAATAATTAATATTATATTATTAATAGTCGGTTGTTTTATAGATATGACGCCTGCGGTATTGATATTTACTCCTATATTTCTACCAATAGTTAAAGAAATAGGAATGCATCCCGTTCATTTTGGCATAATGTTAACTTTTAATTTATGTATAGGATTAATGACGCCGCCCGTTGGAAACGCTTTATTTGTAGGTTGTTCATTGACAGGAAAGAAAATAGAAGAAGTTGTTCCTAAAATGATACCTATATTTATTGTATTATTGATAATATTATTTTTAGTTACTTATATTCCTTCCGTATGTTTATTTTTGCCTAAATTAGCGGGTTTATTAAATTGATAAGGTTGTAAAATGAAACTAAATATTAATAACCTAAATAATAAATCTTTTTGGGAAAATGCAAATATAGAGATTCCAAAATACGATATAAATAAAGTTAGGGATAATACAGAAAAAAATCCTATTTGGATTCATTTCGGAGCGGGAAATATATTCAGAGGTTTTTTGGCGAGAATTTCGGATAGTTTATTAAACGATAATTTAATCGATAAAGGAATTATAGCAGTCGATACTCACTCTACGGGAAAAATTGACGATTATGATATGCTTGAAAAAGTTTACAAAAATGTCGATAATCTTACTCTTTTAGCTTTAATAAAAAATAATGGAGATATTGATAAAAAAATTATAGGAAGCGTGACGGATATTTTGCATGCCGATTTTATCAACTATTACGAACAGTTAAAAAAAATATTTATTTCTAAATCTCTACAAATAGCGAGTTTTACAATAACGGAAAAAGGATATTCTATAAAAGATTTGAATTTTAAAAACGATATTGAAAATGGAAAACCTATAGTAAAAAATATTTCAAATATAATGGCTATGATAACCGAACTTCTTTTTGAAAGATACAAAAACGGCGCTTATCCGATTTCAATGTTAAGTGTAGATAACTGCGCAAATAACGGAGATAAACTTAAAGAAGCGATTATAACTATAGCAAAAGAATGGTTAAAAAACGGTTTAGATAGAGAAGGTTTTATAGAATATTTGGAAGATAAAAATAAAGTTTCTTTTCCTTTGAGTATGATTGATAAAATAACTCCTCGTCCTTCCGAAACTATATCCAAAAAATTAAAAGATTTAGGTTTAGAAGATAGCGAAACTTTTAAAATAGGAAATAACTCTTTCGCTTTTTTTGTAAATGCCGAAGTTCCCGAGTATTTAGTAATTGAAGATAATTTTGCAAATGGAAGATTGCCTTTTGAAAAAGCGGGAGTTTTTATGACGGACAGAATAACCGTTCAAAATTCCGAAAGAATGAAAGTGACGGTTTGTTTAAATCCTCTTCATACAGCGTTGGCTATATTCGGATGTTTATTTAATTATAATTATATATACGAAGAGATGAAAAATCCTCTATTAAAGAAACTTATTGAAAAAATAGGATATGACGAAGGAATGAAAGTAGTTGTAAATCCTAAAATCATAAATCCTAAAGATTTTATAAAAGAAGTTATAGAAGAGAGATTTACAAATCCATTTATTCCCGATTCGCCTCAAAGAATAGCCTGCGATACTTCTCAAAAAATTCCCGTTAGATTTGGAGAAACATTAAAATCTTATATTGAAAAAGATTTAGATAATTCAAATTTAATAGCGATTCCTATTACTATAGCGGCTTGGATTAGATATTTAATGGGAATAGACGATAACGGAAACGAAATGAATATAAGCCCAGACCCAATGCTAAAAGAATTACAAGCTTTTATATCTAAAATAAAATTTAAAAATATAGAAAGCGTTGAAAATAATTTATATCCTATACTTTCAAATAAAAATATTTTTTTAGTAGATTTGTATGACTATAATATAAATCTTGGCAAGAGAATAGAAAATTATTTTAAAGAAATGATAAAAGGCGTTGGTGCGGTAAAGGAAAGTTTGAATAAATATATTAAATGAATAACTATTTACGATTTTGATTTAAGGAGAAAATAAAAATATGATAATGACTTTAAGATGGTTTGGAAAAGAATTCGATTCTGTAAGCTTAAAACAAATTAGACAAATTCCAGGAGTAAAAGGAGTTATTACGACTTTATACGATAGCAAAGTTGGAGAAATTTGGGATATTGAAAAAGTAAGAAAAATAAAAAAAGAAGTAGAAGGAGCGGGACTTAAAATTTACGGAATAGAAAGTGTAAATGTGCATGACGATATAAAAATAGGATGTCAAAGTAGGGATAAATATATCGAAAATTATATTGAAACTTTAAAGATTTTAGGAAACGAAGGAATTAATTTAGTTTGTTATAATTTTATGCCCGTTTTCGATTGGACAAGAAGCGATTTAGCTAAAGTGAGACCTGACGGAGCTACAGTTTTATCTTATGACCAAGATATTATAGATAAGATTGACCCAGAGAAAATGTTTAATAAAATCGATTCTAACTCCAACGGTTATGTTTTGCCAGGTTGGGAAGCTGAAAGACTTTCAAAAATAAAAGAGCTTTTTGAAATGTATAAAGATGTTGACGATGAAAAACTTTTTGAAAATTTAAAATATTTTTTAAATGCGATAATTCCAACATGCGAAAAATTCGGAATTAAGATGGCTATTCATCCCGATGACCCAGCATGGTCCGTCTTTGGGCTTCCAAGAATTATAATCAATAAAGAAAATATATTAAAAATGATTAATAATGTTAAAAGCGATTATAACGGAGTCGCATTATGCGCAGGTTCTTTAGGCTCTAATCCTAAAAATGATATTCCAGATATTGTGAGAAGTTTAAAAGGAAAAATATTTTTTGCTCATGTTAGAAATTTGGAACATACGGGAAAAGGAAAATTTCAAGAAGCCGCGCATCTTTCAAGCGATGGTTCTATGGATATGTTTGAAATAATGAAAGCTTTTTACGATATAGGTTTTGAAGGACCTTTCAGACCAGACCATGGAAGAGCTATTTGGGATGAAGTTTCTATGCCAGGATACGGATTATATGACAGAGCGCTTGGAGCGGTTTATTTGCAAGGTTTATGGGAAGCTATAGATAAAATGAATAAATAAAAGAAAATAATTAATTTTTATTAAATAAAATCGAAGGAGAAATTATTATAATGAAAAAATTTATGGATGCATATTTTTTACTTGAAAACGATATTTCAAAAAATTTGTTTCATAATTATGCGAGCGAATGCCCTTTATTTGATTATCATTGTCATTTAAATCCTAAAGAAATTGCAGAAAATAAACAATTTAAAAATCTTACGGAAATATGGCTTTATGGCGACCATTATAAATGGAGAGTTATGCGAGCAAACGGAATAGACGAAAATTATATTACGGGAGATGCTTCCGATTACGATAAATTTTTAGCCTATGTTAAAACCGTTCCAAATTTAATAGGCAATCCTCTATATCATTGGAGTCATTTGGAATTGCAAAGATATTTCGATATTTACGATATTATCAACGAAAAAAACGCAGAGACAATTTGGAATAAAGCTAATGAAAAACTTAAAACTATTACGGTTAAAGATATTTTAGAAAAATTTAAAGTCGATACGATAGGCACTACGGATGACCCTTTGGATTCTTTAGAATATCATAAAATGATAAAAGATAAAAACGCTCCTATAGGAAATATAAATACTAAAATTATTCCTTCGTTTAGACCCGATAAAGCTATAAATATAGAAGCCGAAGGATTTACAAATTATATAAAAAACCTTTCTATTGCAAGCGATATTAATATAAAAGATATTAACAGTTTAATCGAAGCATTATATAAAAGAATAGATTATTTTATAAGTTTAGGATGCGTTTCAAGCGACCATGCTCTTGAATATTGCCCTTTTGCTTTATACTCTGAAGAAAATATAGATAAAATTTTTAAAAAATCTTTACTTGGAAATAAATTAACCGTAGAAGAAATAGAAAAATATAAAACCTACATTCTTATAAAATTAGCGAAAAAATATAAAGAAAAAAATATTTCTATGCAAATACATTTGGCGGCTATGCGAAACAATAATAAAAAAATGTTTAATTTAATTGGAGCTGATACAGGATTCGATTCTATTGCCGATTATAATATTATAAGAAATTTATCTTATTTGCTTGACGAATGTTCAAAAACTTTTGGGCTTCCTAAAATGATATTTTATAGTTTGAATATTAAAGATTATTATCCTTTATCTACTTTAATTGGATGTTTTCAAGGAGATAGAATTAAAGGAAAAATGCAATTAGGTTCGGCTTGGTGGTTTTGCGATAATAAAGACGGTATGGAAGAGCAGATGAAGATTCTTGCTAATACTGGTTCGCTTCCTCTTTTTATAGGAATGCTTACGGATTCAAGAAGTTTTTTATCGTATCCAAGACATGAATATTTTAGAAGAATACTTTGCAATATTTTAGGAGATTGGGCAGAAAAAGGAGAAGTTCCGAACGATATTGAATTTTTAGGAAATGTAGTAAAAAATATTTGTTTTAATAACGCTAAAGAATATTTTTCTTAAAATAATTTAAATTTTTATTTTGGAGTTAAATTTATGTTCAAAAAATATATATCCACAAAAATAATTCCCGTTGCCGTAGTTGAAACGGAAGAAGAAATAAGAAATATAGCCGATTTGTCAAGCGAATATTTGCCTGCAATCGAGCTTACAATGAGAACGGAATATTCTTATAAGGCTCTTGAAATTCTTGCTAAATATTATCCTAATTTGCCAAGAGCGGCGGCTACGGTAATATCTAAAGAACAAGTAGATAAAATATTAGATTTGGGAACGAATATTATAATAAGCCCTGGATTTCAACCTAATATGCTTGAATACGCTAAAAATAAAAATTACGATTATATACCTGGAGTCGCCACGCCTTCTGAAATAGAGCAATGCCTAGCTTATGGGCATAAATATTTGAAGTTTTTTCACGCGGGAGTTTTCGGAGGAATAGAATGGCTTAAAGGAGTCGGAGCGGTTTATTCGCATACGGGAGTTAAATTTATGCCTTTAGGCGGAGTAAGTATAAATAATGTTTTAGAATATTTAAAACAGCCAAATGTATTTGCATGCGGCGGCTCATGGCTATGTTCGAGAGATATTTTGAAAGAAAAAAATTGGACTGAAATGAAAAATAGATTCAAAAAAGCGAGCGAATTAATAAAATAATTTATTATAAAAATTGTAATTATTGTAAAATTAAAACGAAATAATAAACCCAAAACTTTGATAGTAAATATAAATATTTTTTAATTTATCTATTTCATTTTTTATTTATTATTATATTATTAATATTAGATTTATAAATTTAGCAAATATTACCGATATTATAATAGAGTTATATTTTTTATATTTTAGGAGAGAATATGCCAATCGTAACAATAGAACATGAAGAATAT